>ERZ1645187.16-NODE-16-length-167375-cov-39.201309_pt1 | contig 167375 bp, 168 predicted proteins | sample MGYA00575352_ERZ1645187 | MGnify/ENA primary metagenome ERZ1645187 (study PRJEB40837, sample SAMN11349314) | freshwater sediment metagenome | isolation source: river sediment | host: Sediment | place: India: Wazaribad , New Delhi | collected 2017-02-21 ...
AGGCCGCGCTCGCCTGCCACGCCGACATGGCGACCTTCGCCGAAGCCGGCGTGGCCAACAAAGGCGACTGAGAATCTCGCATTGAGCCAGACTTGACGTGCGCCCCAGAAAAGATACCGTTTGGTATCTTTTCTGGGGCGGGTCATGGTTGGCAAAGGCGAGCGCACCAAGGCCGACATTATCCGCAAGACCGCCGATCTTTTTAACAAGCAGGGTTTCCTGAACGCGCCGCTTTCGTCCGTGATCGAAACGACGGGCATCCAGAAAGGCGGGCTCTACCGGCATTTCGAAAGCCGCGAGGCGCTTGCCCACGCCGCGTTCGACCATGCGGTCGGCCAGATCGCTGTGCGCCTTCTCGCGGCGTTGTCGAGCCAGTCCAACGCCTGCGACAAGCTGCTGGCGTTGCTGGATTCCTATGACGGCGACGAGACCGACGCGCCGTTGCCCGGCGGCTGTCCGATCATGAACAGCGCCATCGAATCCGATCACGCCGACGAGGCGCTGCGTCGGCGCGCTCAAGATGCGATGAATCGCTGGCGCGATCTGCTCGCCGGCGTCGTCGCCGAGGGACAAAAGGTCGGCGAAATCCGTGCGGAAATCGACGCGAACGACGTCGCTGTCATTCTCATCGCCGCCATCGAGGGCGGCGTCATGATGACCCAGCTATCCCGCAATCCGCAGCCCTTGCAGGCCGTGCGACGGCATTTGCGCGCCTATGTCGAGGGCGAGCTGAGAGCGAAAAGCGACGGAGTCGGCGCATGATTTACCGCGCGATTGTCGAATACAAACTCAGATCGAGTTTCGCGGCCATCAATCGCGGCGATTACGCGCCTGCGATCGCGGCTTTCGCGCCGAACGCCGAACATATCTTTTTCGGCGATCATGCGCTTGGCGGCGCGCGGCGCAGCCCGCAAGGCGTCGCACGCTGGTATCGCCGCTTGCAGGCGCTTCTTCCCGATCTGAGATTTGACATTCAATCCATCGCTGTCAGCGGTCCTCCCTGGAACACGCGCGCCTTCGTCGAATGGCGCGACAGCTTCACCCTGCGCAGCGGCGAACCGGCCGGCAATCAGGGCGTTCACGCCTTCACGCTCAAATGGGGCAAGGTGACGTCGCTGCGCATCTATTGCGACACCGATGTCCTGCAACGCGCCTTGCAGACGCAGGCGCAACACGGCGTCGCCGAAGCCAGCGCAGCGCCGATCGGCGCGCGTGCGTGATCAACGCGCCAGCGGCGCGACGCCGAACAGCCAAAGATGCAGCCAGAAGACCAACAACGCCCACACCGCGGCGCCGGCGATGGTTGACGTGATCGTCGCGCGCATGAGCGGCGCGGCGTAGACGATGCGCTCACGACGGTCGCGGGCGTAGGACGCGATCAAGTCGAGGATGCTCCAGACGAAGAAGGAGCCGAACAGGACCGCGTCCGCCTGCGTGCCGTTCGACATCAGATGTCCGCCGCTCCATAGGACGACGCCCCATGTCATCGGGTGGTGAAAAATCGCCTTGTAATGACTCGGCTTGGGATTGGCCGCCGCGAGCAGGATCATACTGGCAAGCGTCAGCAGCAGATTGAGATGCTTCGCCCAGAGCGGCGGCGCCCACATTTGCGGCGAGCCATGCCGCGTCTGCGCGAATCCCCAAATGACCAGAACAAGACCGACGATCGAAACGAGCGAATAGGCGCCCTTCCACCTCTGCGCCCCCAGCCGCGAAATCATGCCTGCCCGCCACCCCTCGGCGAATATCCGCACCGAATGCGAACCGAGGAACAGGATCAGGCCGAGGACCAGAAGAAGCATGAGCCAATACCGCGCGTGTGATGACCTGTGTCAGACAACCACGCGAATATCGTCCCGGCAACCGCCATCCGCGATTTGTTTCGCCTCGCCCCTTCCCTGTCCCTCCCCCGCTTCGCGGGAGAGGGAACGCGCGGCGCCCGTCATGATGTTCCTGATACGCCGATGTAGACCCTAACCTGTCCCCTCTCCCGCGAAGCGGGGGAGGGTTAGGGAGGGGGGCCGCGCAAGGATCAGATCAGCTTCACCAATTGCTTGCCGAAGTTCTTGCCCTTGAGCATGCCGAAGAAGGCGGCAGGCGCGCTTTCGATGCCTTCGGCCACCGTCTCGCGCCATTTCAGCTTGCCGGTCGTCGCCAGAGCTGCGAGTTCGCTGATCGCCTGCGGCCAGAGCTGCGGATGATCCGAGACGATGAAGCCCTGAATCAGCGCCCGCTTGACCAAGAGAATGCGCAGATCGTCGAGGCTCGATTTCTCCGCGCCTTCGTAGGAGGCGATCAATCCGCAAATGGCGATGCGGGCGAAATCGTTGAGGCGATGCGACACGAGCCGGAACGGCTGACCGCCGACATTCTCGAACAGGCAATCGACGCCATTCGGCGTCGCCGCCTTGAAATCGGCGGCGAAGCTGGCCGACTTGTGATCGACGCAGGCGTCGAAACCAAGTTCGTTGACGGCATAGGCGCATTTCTCAGCCCCGCCGGCGATGCCCACCGCCCGCGCGCCGGCCGCCTTCGCCAATTGTCCGACGACCGTGCCGACCGCGCCCGTCGCCGCCGAGACCACCAGCGTCTGGCCCGGCTTCGGCATGAGGATCTTGTTGACGCCATACCAGGCCGTCACGCCCGGCATGCCGAGCGCGCCGATGAACGCCTGGATCGGCGCGCCCGCCACCGGGATTTTCTTGATGTCGGAGCCGTTGCTGAGCCCGTAGAGCTGCCAGCCGCCCATGCCGACGACCTTGTCGCCGGGCTTGAAGCCGGGATTCTTCGACGCGACGACCTCGCCCACCGTGCCGCCGATCATCACCTCGTCGATCTGCTGGCTGGCGGCATAGGATTTCGATTCGTCCATGCGCCCGCGCATATAGGGATCGAGCGAAAGATAATGATGGCGCACGACGACCTCGCCGTCCCGAGGCTCGGGAACCGGCAGTTCGAACATGCGGAAATTGGATGCGTTAGCCTCGCCCTGCGGACGCGAAGCGAGCACGAAACCCTTATTGACCGGCATATGCCGTCCTCCTGTTTTGCTTATTGGCCGCCCACGCGCTCAGGCGTTTTCCAGCGGCGTTGCTTACCCGCCGCTTTCCGGCGGCTTTGTCTTACGCGCCGCTTTCCAGCGGCTCTGTTTACCCGCCGCTTTCCAGCGGCATGGGCTCGCATGCTACAGCGACAAGGTCGAATTGGCGAAGCGCCTTTTCGAGCGTCGGCGACGGCGCCGCGCCGGACGTGAAGACGGCCGCGCCGGGGGCATTCTCGCTAACAAGCGTTTTCGCCTGCTCGCCCAGCACCGCAACCACCCGCCGCGCGATCGCCTCCGACGGATCGACCCACGTCACCGGCCACGGCGCGACGCGACGGAACGTCTCCAGCAACAGCGGATAATGCGTGCAGGCGAGCACGACGTGATCCGTCCGCTTGCCGTGATCGATGACGAAACAGGGGGCGATCTCGGCGATGATCTCCGAATCCTTCACCGGCTCGCCGCGCATATGCGCTTCCGCCAGCCCCGCGAGCCGCTTGGCCCCGACGAGCTTGACCTTGCGATGCGAGGCGTAGGTGTCGATCAGCGCGCGGGTGTAATCGCGCGCCACGGTGCCCGGCGTCGCCAGCACGGAAATCAGCCCGGATCGGGAGGCTGCGGCGGCCGGCTTCACAGCCGGCACCGTGCCGACGAAGGGCAGCTCTGGCCAGCGCGCGCGCAAGGCGGGCAGCACCAAAGTCGAGGCCGTATTGCAGGCGATGACGACGACATCCGGCGAAAAGCGCGCGATCAGCGCCGCCATCACGTCTTCGACGCGGGCGACGAGCGCCGCCTCTGACAGCCGCCCATAGGGAAAGCCCGCGTCGTCGGCCGCGTAGACGAAACGTGCGCCCGTCAGCAGCCGCGCCGCCTCGCGATAGACCGTGAGTCCGCCGAGGCCGGAATCGAAAACGAGAATCGTCGGAGCGCGCGACATAAGCGCTGAATAGCGCGTTCCGCCGCGCGAGGCGACAGGCCCTATTCGCCCGGTTGTTCGGCGTCCGAAGCCTTGCTTTGCGCCGGCCGTCGCTTCGGCTTGTCGGCGCGCGGCCCCTCGACGAGCCGCACCATCGCGCCCCACAACGTGCGCACGTCCTGCTGCGTGAGCTGCATACGGTGGAACATGTTGCGCAGATTGCGCTGCATCACCGGCCGCTTGCTTTTCGGCCGGAAGAAGCCGGCCGTGTCGAGCTTGTCCTCGACGAATTCGAAAAAGGCGACGATCATCTCGCGCTGCGCCGGCGGCGAGCGTTCGCCGACGTCGAAGGGCGGCGCATCGCGGCCCGTGGCTTTCATCCATTCATAGCCGCAGAGCAGCACCGCCTGCGCCAGATTGAGCGAGGCGTAGGCCGGGTTGACCGGAAAGGTGAGAATGGCGTCGGCCAACGCGATGTCGTCATTGTCGAGACCGGTGCGCTCCGGCCCGAAGATGATCCCATGCCGTTCCCCTGCGGAAACCCCGACGAAGGACTGCGCCATCGCCTTTTCCGGCCCGAGAATGGTCTTGAACTGCCCGCGCTCGCGCGCCGTGGTGGCGAAGACGAAATTGAGGTCGGCGATCGCGGCTTCAGTCGACTCGTAGACCCGCGCCTTTTCGAGCAGATGCACCGCGCCGGCTGCCGCCGCGTAAGCCCCCTTGCGCCGCGCCCCCGTGCGCGGCCAGCCCTCGCGGGGGCTGACGAGCCGCAGATCGCTGAGCCCGAAATTCGCCATGGCGCGCGCGCACATGCCTATATTCACGGCCAGTTGCGGCCGCACGAGAATGATCGCAGGCCCCCCGCTGAGCGAAGGCTTGGTGTGGTCTGTTCCGGCGCCGGTCATGACGATCCCTGCGCCGCGGCGCGCTCCAGATTGAGCGCCAGCAGATTCGCCAGCGCGTCTTCGGTGGAAATGTCCTCGGGCCAGCCATAGGCCGCCGCCACCGCCCGGTCGAGCGCGTCATGCGCGTCGGCCAGCCATTGCGGCCGCTGGTTGTAGAGATTGGTCAGCGTGCGCGTCTTCAACGCCGCCGCCGCCTCGACAGTCTTGGGCAGAATGCGGTCGGGATAGCCCGGAACGACTTCCGGAACGATCTCGACCAGATCGGGCGGATTGAGCCAGGCGCGGCGCAGGTCGTCGAGCCGCTTCGCCGCCGCCGCGATGCGTTGCGCGCGCGGATCGCGCGCGTAATCGGCGGCCGCAATGTTTGGGGTCAGACCTTGCGGGAAGGGAAAGGTCTCGAACGTCGTCGTCGGCGTGTAGCGCGGATCGTTGCCCACCCCGAGCCACGTCCCCAGCCGCAGCGACCATGCCTCGTGAAAACGCGAATGCAGAATGCCGAAGGTCGTGTCGTCGTCGCGGGCGATGACGATGACCGTTTGATGCGGGTGAACTTTAACATCGAGCCAAACCCAAGCTCGATGTTTAGAGACTTGCGACCCAGCAATGAAGCGTCTATGGCCAGCGATAGCGGCACGGAAAGCTTCGCCCGAACGCCCATGCTGCCACCAATTCTCGCGTCGAGACTTATCCACATTCCGAATTCGCAGAGGCTTGATCTCTTGCTGGACGTGTAAGAACGGCGACGAGAATAACGCCGCCTCTTTTTCCGAAAGACCAAAAAAATCGATTACCCAAAAATCCCTCTGCCTCGAATTAAGATCCTTTCCATTCCGGAGAGGCCGCAAAACATCGGCGTTGTATAATCCGTTGGGATTGCGCGGCTCCATCAACCACTGGCGCGCGATCTCCGGCGCAACGTCAAATGCGCCAACCAAGACTGGCCCTTGAAAACTGACGTTCGCATTTTGTTGCAGTCTCACGGCTTTCGTCAGATCGACGCCACGCGACGATAAATCCGCATTGATCGTTTCGACTGTTCCACCATCCAGCCGCCGCTCCGCCGCTTCTTCCCTCCCGAAACACACCAGGCTCACTCGCACCGCCGCGCCGTCCACCACCCACGCCTCGTCGCTCCACGCCTCGAAGATGGCGCCGGCCTGCGCGATGGGCTCCAGCACGCGCCGATTGGCGCCGCCGCGAATGGAATTGGTCGAGACGAAGCCGACGCTGGCCGCGCGTCCGGCCTGCAACGCCTCCCACGCCTTGGCGAACCAGTAGCAGACGAGATCGGCCTCGGCCGGAACCTTGCCGGCGTAAGCCGCGAACAGCCGCTCGACAGCGGCGTCGCCAAGCCCCTCGCGCAGCTTCTTGCCCCCCAGAAACGGCGGGTTGCCGACGATGAAATCCGCCTCCGGCCATTCGGCCTCGGAGCCGTCGGCGTTGAGCAGCGCGTCGCGGGTTTCGATGGACTCGAGCTTTTGCAGAATCGGCTCGGGCCGATGCGCCAGCGCGTTGCGCACGCCCCATTGGATGTCGCCGATCCAGATGACGCTACGCGCCAGTTCCGCCGCCAGCGGATTGAGTTCCAGCCCGTGCAGGATGCGTGGGCCGACGCGCGGCAAGGCCGGATCGAGCCCCATCGCCTCGCATTCGAGCAAAGCGCGATATTCGAGGTCTTTCACCCCTTGCAGCGCCAGATAGAGAAAATTGCCGGAGCCGCAGGCCGGATCGAGAATGCGCAAAGAGCACAGCCGCTCGACAAAGGCCTCGCGCCGCGCGCTCGCCTTGCGCCGATCCGGTTTTTTCTTAGCCATCAGCGCCGCGATTTCGGCCTTCGCCGCCTCCCATTCGGCGACGAGCGGACGCAGCACCACCGGCTCGACGATCATCATGATCTTGTCGGAATCGGTGTAATGCGCGCCGATCTGCGCGCGCTTGTCGGGATCGAGAAAACGCTCGAACAGCGTGCCGAAAATCGTCGGGTCGATCAAATCCCAGCGCGACGAATGCAGCCCGATCAGCAATCCGAGTTCATCGGCCTGCAACGGCAGCGCCCGCCGCCCGTCGAACAGCCCGCCGTTGAACCAGCGGATGTCGGTCAGGTCGAATTCGCCGCCTTTCTCCATCTCGGCGAACAGCTTGTCGAAATAATCCTTCGACTTCTGCGGCCGCTTCAGCGCGGTTTCGAGCAGCTTCTTCAGCAAGCCCTCCGGCAGCAGCTTCACGCTGTTGGCGAAAAAGCAGAAGACCAGTTGATTGACGAAATGCGCCACCGCCTCCTTGTCGGGATGGCGGTGCTGGAGGCGGTCGGAAATGGTCTGAAACTTGTCCGCCGCCTTGATGGTGAGCGAGGCGCGCGTTTCGTCCGGCCGCAGCGCCTCCGGGTCGTGGAAGGCGGCGCGCAACAGCGCCAGCTTCTCCGGCATGACGAGATCTTCGATCTCGAAATTCTCGACGCGCACCACCGTATTGGTCCAGCGCGTCTCGATGCGGAAACGGATCGTGTCGCAGGCGATATGCAGCGGCGGATTTTCCAGCGCGGCGGCGTAGCGGGTGAGTTGCGCCATCGCCTCGTCGAGATCGCGGCGGCGTTTCTTGTATTCCCAGGCGAAATGGCCCTTCTTCCAGACATCGGCGAACCCGTCGCCGCCGCCGGTCTTGCTCGCGCCCTTCTCGAAGGCGAAGCGCTCGCCGGTCGGATCGTCCTCGGCCGGCGTCGGATGGCCGACGAGCCGGCACAGATCGATGAAATGCTCCTGCGCCGCCGCCCGTTCGGTCAGCGCGTGATGTTTCCATTTCCCGATGAATTCGAGCGGCGTCATGGCCCGGCCTTTAGCACGATTCGACCCCCGATAACCCCAATCGCCCGGACCGAGGCCCGCCTGCCCCGCCCCCGCTCTTGGCCAAAAGCCGCTCTTTGCCCGCCCTGCGGCGGATGCTATAGCCCTGCCCGAAACGCCGCCGCTGGGGTGGCGCGCCTGTCGGCTTCGAGCATAGAGGTCAGCCCATGAAAAAGATCAAGGTCGCCAATCCGGTCGTCGAAATGGACGGCGACGAAATGACCCGGATCATCTGGCATTTCATCAAGGAAAAGCTGATCCATCCCTATCTCGACATCGACCTGAAATATTATGACCTCTCGGTCGAGAACCGCGACGCCACCAACGATCAGGTGACGATCGATTCCGCCGAAGCGACCAAGAAATACGGCGTCGCCGTCAAATGCGCGACCATCACGCCCGACGAGGCCCGCGTGACGGAGTTCAACCTCAAGGAAATGTGGAAGTCGCCCAACGGCACCATCCGCAACATCCTCGGCGGCACGATCTTCCGCGAGCCGATCATCTGCAAGAACGTGCCGCGTCTGGTGCCGGGCTGGACCCAGCCGATCGTCGTCGGCCGTCATGCCTTCGGCGACCAGTACCGCGCCACCGACTTCCGCTTCCCCGGCAAGGGCACCCTGACGATCAAGTTCGTCGGCGAGGACGGCACCGTCATCGAGAAGGAGGTCTTCAAGGCCCCCGGCTCCGGCGTCGCCATGGCCATGTACAACCTCGACGAGTCGATCCGCGATTTCGCCCGCGCCTCGCTCAACTACGGCCTGCTGCGCAAGTGGCCGGTCTATCTGTCGACCAAGAACACCATCCTCAAGGCCTATGACGGCCGCTTCAAGGACCTGTTCGAGGAAGTCTATCAGAACGAGTTCAAATCGAAGTTCGAAGCCCTCAAGATCACCTATGAGCACCGCCTCATCGACGACATGGTCGCCTCGGCGCTCAAGTGGTCGGGCGGCTACGTCTGGGCCTGCAAGAACTACGACGGCGACGTGCAGTCGGATACGGTGGCGCAGGGCTTCGGCTCGCTCGGCCTCATGACCTCGGTGCTGATGACGCCGGACGGCAAGACCGTCGAGGCCGAAGCCGCCCACGGCACGGTGACGCGCCACTATCGCGAGCATCAGAAGGGCAAGGAGACCTCCACCAACTCCATCGCCTCGATCTTCGCCTGGACGCGCGGCCTGGCCCATCGCGCCAAGCTCGACGGCAACGACGAATTGATGAAGTTCTCGCTGACCCTCGAAAAGGTCTGCGTCGATACGGTCGAGGCCGGTTTCATGACCAAGGACCTCGCGCTCCTCGTCGGCGCCGACCAGAAGTGGCTTTCCACCACCGGCTTCCTCGACAAGATCGACGAAAACCTGCGCATTGCCATGACGGCTTGAGCTTCAGCTCAACCGTGATGACGATTTTCGACCGGCGCGGCTCTCCCGCGCCGGTTTTCTTTGCCGAATCGACACGATTTTCTGTTAGTCCCCGGTGAAACAGAGGCGAAAAGCCCCAACTGACGATTGTGCGTTTGAAGAGTCGCCCCTATAAGGGCCTCCGACTTTGGTAGGGAGACAAAGCAGCATGGCCACGGCCTTCATCGACGCCGGCTACAAACCCTCCGACGACGAACCCTTCATGTGCGACCGCCAGCGCGACTATTTCCGCCGCAAGCTGGTCACCTGGAAGGATGAAATCCTCAAGGAAAGCCGCGAAACGCTCGCCGCCCTTCAGGCCGAGAGCGAGAACCATCCCGACATCGCCGACCGCGCCTCATCCGAGACGGACCGCGCCGTCGAGCTGCGCGCCCGCGACCGGCAGCGCAAACTGATCTCCAAGATCGAGGCGGCCATCTCCCGCATCGACGACGGAACCTACGGCTATTGCGAGGAAACGGGCGAACCCATCGCCCTCAAACGCCTCGACGCCCGCCCCATCGCCACGCTGTCGCTGGAGGCGCAGGAGCGCCACGAGCGCCGCGAACGCGTCTATCGCGACGATTGATCATCGAGACGGCGGAACGGAAAAAACAACGCGGGCCAAACGGCCCGCGTTGTCGTTTGTGACGTCGGGCGTCAGTCTTTGTTGGACGAACGCCCCAACAATCGCGCCATTTCCTCTTCCAGCGAGTCGAGCGCAGCCAACGGGTCGAGTTTGCGCGGCTGCGCGCCGGCGGCGAACGACGGCTCGACAGGCTTCGGAGCCTCGACAGGTTTCGGCGGCTCGACGGACTGCACGGTTTGCGCAGGGGGCGCGGGCGGCGCTGCGACTTTCGGCATCGGCGGCGCAGGCGCGGCTTGCGGCGGAAGGACGACCGGGGCTGCGGGCGCGACCGGGACCGGAGGCGGGGCGACGGTCGCAGAAACGGGTTTCGGCGGCGCGATCGTCACGGAAGAACGCACCTGCACGCTCGGCGAAGCCGACACGGGCTGGGCGGGCGCGATCGGCGGCGCGGCAAAAGCGGTGTCGCGGGTCAGAGCCGCAATCTCGGCTTCGATTTCGGCAAAGTCGATTTCGGGCTCAGGCGCCGATTTGGCGGGTTCGGGCGCCTTGGGCGTCGGCTTCGCAACGGGCGGCGGCGCAACCGGCGGCTTCGCCGCCATCGGAAAGACCGGCTTCGTCACGGAAGGAGGCGGCGGCGCGACCGGGACCGCAGGAGGCGCTACGGGCGCAGGCGCAGGAGCGGGCGCGGGCTGCGGCTGAAACGATCGCGGGGGAGCAGGCTGCGGCCGCATCTCAACCGCAGCCGAAGCCGGAACGACAGGCTGCAACGCCACGGGCTCATCCCGCGGCGGCATGGCCAGCGGCGCGTCGTCTTCCTCAACCGGCGGCAAAGCCGCCGTGGCGCCGGCGACAATCGCCGGGCCGGACGACCAACCGGCGCCGCCCAGCGCCGGCTCCTTCTCGCGCATCCGCGGCTCACGCGCCTCCACGCGCACGATCTGGGATTCGATCAGGAGATCGTTCGGCCCGCCGATCATCACCAGATGTTCGACATTGTCGCGCCGCACGATGACGAGTTGGCGCTCCTTGTCGAGATCGAACAGATCGACGACGCCAAGACGCGGCTGTCGGCTGCGCCCGCCTCCGGGCGCACGGAGCCGCCGGCCGAAGACCATGCGGAACAACGCCAGGACCACGAAGGCCAGGATCAGGAGGGCCGCCACGGAGATGATGAACATCCCGATTCGGCTCTCGAAAATGCTGTTCAATGCATTCATGGCGCGCGTGGCCCTTTTGCTTTCAGGCGACAAATTTGCGCAACTTTAACACGCCGGCGCGTGAAATTGCGCGACAGGTTAATTTTTGGTTAATCCATTCATGACAGACAGGAGCGCGCCGCGCTCCCGGCGTCGTTGCAATGCGCCGGAGCCGCCGGCATTCTGCGACAATTCTCGAATCGGGCCGACGTTCCGCCCAAGGTGAAAAGATGAGCGATACGCCGAGACCCGCCGCCCTCGATCGGACGGAGCGCACCGGCAGCCCCGGTCTTGTGCTGCTCATCGCAGTGCTGCTGGTGGGCGCGACGGCGGCCTTTTCGCTCCTGCCGCACGAATGGTCGGCGCGTTTCGTTATCGCTTTTCTGGCGGTTCTCGCCGTCATCGGCATTTTCGCGCTGTTCGCCTATGCGGTCGGCTTCCTTCAGGTCGCCGGGCAAGCGGCGCGCAACGACGTGACGAAGCTGATCGCCGATTCCGGCGCCGACGGGCTGCTCGTCACGGAGGGCGAAGCGCGCATCATCTACGCCAACGACGCTTATATGACGCTGTGCGGCGCGCATGACCCGAGCGATCTGCGTACGGTCGAGCGCCTGTTCTCGGGCGCGTCGGACGTCTCCGAGGCGATCTATCGCCTCGCGCAGGCCGCGCGCGAAGCCAAGCGCGGCTCGGAGGAGTTGCGACTCTCTCCGCCGCTCACCGGCGACAGCGCGGTCGGCTGGTATCGCATCCGCGTGCGGCCGATGGAGCGTCCAAGCGGCGCGCGCGCCACGCTCTGGACCGTCTCCGACGTGACGCGCGAGCGCGAGCGCCACGAGAACGTCTTTCAGGAACTCCAGCACACGATCGATTTCCTCGACCATGCGCCGGCAGGATTTTTCTCCGCCGAACCGCGCGGCGTCATTTCCTACATCAACGCCACGCTCGCCGGCTGGCTCGATTACGATCTGGCGCAGGTCGGCTCGGGTGGCCTCACGCTCGGCGATCTCATCGCGGGCGGCGGCGCAAGCATGCTGGCCTCAGTCGCCGGCGGTCCGGGCGAAGTGCGCACCCAGCAGTTCGATCTCGACCTTAAACGGCGCAACGGTCAAAGCCTGCCCGTGCGCCTGTTGCATCGCGTCGCTTTCGGCCATGACGGAACGCCCGGCGCCTCGCGCACGCTGGTGCTCAATCGCGCGCCCGGGGAGGAGCCGGCGGAGGATCTGCGCGCCGCCGAAGTCCGCTTCGCGCGCTTCTTCAATTCGACGCCGATGGCCATCGCCACGGTCGACGCCAACGGCGTCATTCTCGCCTCGAACCCCGCCTTCGCGCGTCTCGCTCCCGACGCGCTGAAAGGCGCCGACGGCGCGCGCGCGATCTATGCGGCGGTTGTCGAGCGCGACCACCCCGCCCTGCGCGCCGCGATTGCGGCGGCCTCCGATTCGCGCTCGGACCTTGCGCCGATCGACGCCGCGCTGATGGGCGAGAAGGCGCGCGCCGCCCGCTTCTTCGTCTCGCCTGCCGATCACGGCGGCGGCGCGGCGGCGACGATCTACGGCCTCGACACGACCGAACAGCGCACGCTGCAGGAAAACTTTGCGCAGTCGCAGAAAATGCAGGCCATCGGCCAGCTCGCCGGCGGCGTCGCGCACGACTTCAACAACGTGCTCACCGCCATCATCGGCTATTCCGATCTTCTGCTGGCCAACCATCGGCCGACCGATCCGTCCTTTCAGGACATCATGCAGATCAAGCAGAACGCCAACCGCGCCGCCGGGCTTGTGCGGCAATTGCTGGCCTTCTCGCGCCGCCAGACCCTGCGCCCGCAGGTGCTGCAACTGGGCGACGTGCTCTCCGACCTGCAAATGCTGCTGCGGCGTCTCGTCGGCGAGAAGATCGATCTCGACGTCAAGCACGGCCGCGATCTCTGGCTCGTCAAGGCCGACCTCAACCAGTTCGAGCAGGTCATCGTCAATCTCGTCGTCAATGCGCGCGACGCCATGCCGGACGGCGGCAAGATCGCGCTGCGCACACGCAACATCATGCCGGCCGAATGCGCTTCTTATGGCGAGAAATCGCTCATTCCGGCCGAATATGTCGTCATCGACGTGCAGGACACCGGCCACGGCATCCCCGCCGATGTGAAGGAGAAGATTTTCGAGCCGTTCTTCACCACCAAGGAAGTCGGCAAGGGCACCGGCCTCGGCTTGTCGATGGTCTATGGCATCGTCAAGCAGACCGGCGGCTACGTGTTCTGCCAATCCGAACCGGGCAAGGGCACGACCTTCTCGATCCTGCTGCCGCGCCACATCGCGGCGGCCGACGACGAGCCTGTGAAGAAGGAAGCCTCCAAGCAGCAGGCCGCCGACCTCACCGGCAACGCCGTTATCCTGCTTGTCGAGGACGAGGAGGCCGTGCGCGCCTTCGGCGCCCGCGCGCTCGCCTCGCGCGGCTATACGGTGCTCGAAGCGGGCTCCGGCCTCGAAGCCCTCGAAGTCGTCGAGGAGAACGACGGCAAGATCGACCTGATCGTTTCCGACGTGGTCATGCCTGAGATGGACGGCCCGACCATGTTCACCGAATTGCGCAAGCGCGGCATCAAGGCGAAAGTCATTTTCGTCTCGGGCTACGCCGAGGAGGCCTTCGCCAAGGGATTGCCCGAAGGCGAGGAATTCGGCTTCCTGCCGAAACCCTTCTCGCTGAAGCAGCTCATCGAAACCGTCAAACAGCACACCACGTAAGGCGCCGCGCTCCAAAGATCGAAAGCATTGGAAATGGACAATTCCGCGCCCGCCTCCGTCGAATTCGACATCAAACTGACGCCGAGCGACTATGCTGCGGTGACGTTGCTCGTGGCGAACACGCCAGTCGTCAAACGCCAGCGGATACGCGCCTATTTCACCATCCTCGCGCTTGTTCCCGTCCTGGCGGTCCTGTTTGCAGCCGTCCTCTGGGCTCTTGACCCCGATCATGTGCCCTTCGCTGACGCCATCGGCTTTCTGCCTGGCGTTCTGGTCGAGAATCTCCCGATTCCGATGGGTATGGCCGCCATTGTGCTGGCGTTTCTGTCCTTCACGTACAAACGCAACGTCAATGTCGCCATGCGGCGCATGGCCGGCGGCACGGAAGACCTGATCGAGGCGCAGCATCTGCGGCTCGACGCAGGGGGCGTCCACATCACCCGCCCCTATGTGACCGCGCTCTACGAATGGCCGGGGCTGCAACCGCTCGACGAGACCGACGCCCACTTCTTTCTGCGCGTCCACAAGCTCGCGGCCATCGTCATGCCCAAACGCGACATCGGCGAGGACAAGTTTGAAGCTGTGCGCGCCATCGCCGCCAGCGCCGGCAAGTCCGATGCGCAGGCCTGAACGCCTCACAGCGCTTCTCGCGCTTCTCGTCGCTGGCTCCATCGCGCGGGCCGACGAGACCGTCCCCTTCGGCGTCCACGATCTCGCGCTCACCCTGCCAGCCGGTTGGGCGAGCGCTGTCGAGCGTCTCGACGCGGCGGATGAAACAACGAATTTCCGCACTGTCCTGCGCGCCAGATGTCGCACCGAACGCTGCGCGACATCGCTCGAAACCTGCACGTTCTGGGTCCACGACAAGCTTGGCAAACACCGCAACGGCGCGGAACTGGCTCAAGCGATCTACGCCAAAACCGGCGATCGTTACGATTTCACCCGGACGGCGCTCAAACATTCAGGGCAAGGCGCGCGCGTGAAAGTCGCGGCCGATCTCGCAATGCTCGGCCCCAATGTCTGGTTTCTGATCGAGACGCGGGCCGCCGGCGCCTACAAATCCGTCCTGCGCGCCGACACGATGATCGAAGGCCGCCGCGTCGTCGCCGAATGTCGCACCTGCGACAGTGAAGATGAGACGGACCGCTTCGCCGCCGCGCGCGCCCTCCTCGGCTCACTGCGCATTGCGCCGCCGGCCCGCTGACGCGCCGCCATTTTGACGACGCAATCGGCTGTCAGCTAGACTTCTTGTTCGCCGGGCGGGGCCTCAAGCCGGAAGTGTTTTCATGACGCACACAGCCACACGTTCATTTCTGGCGATCATAGGCTCCCTGGCATGCGCAGCCACGGCCGCCGCCCAGACGGCTCCGCCCCTGCCAACGCTGGCGCTCGATCCGCATGCGCCGCCCTCATTCTGGAACGGACTGACGCTCGGCAGCGAAGTCTTCGCCGTGTCCGGCAAGCGCGTGCATGGCGTCGGCGGCGCGGTCTCCATCGGATATCGCACGCAACTGGCCGACAACGTCAAACTGGCGATCGAGGCCGGCACGGGCTATACGCCGCTTGTCTGGCCGCGCGGCCTCTCGCACGGCGCAAGCTTCGGCTTCGCCCGCGCCAAGGTGGGCTACGAAATCGGCAAGTTGACGCCTTATGTCATGGCCGGCGGCGCCCTCGCCCGCCTCGACAACGGCTTCGCCAATCGCCCCGGCGCGGATACGTTCAACGCCCTGTTCGGCGGCGACGGCCGTCTGCGCTCGTCCGCCATGGTCGGCGCGGGCGTCGACTACAAGATCAACAACAACCTCAGCATCGGCGTCGGCGTGTCGGTCCAGCAAGGCGGATTCGGCGGCCTGCGGTAACCTCCCCGCTCGCCGAAAACGCGCGAACGCCCCATCTTCCCAGCACGCAGCGCAGCCCCGAACGCAACAAACAAAAAAGAACAAAAAAAGAACTTGCGGACAAGAACAAATGCGGTACATATGTTTTCAACAGCCGTTGCGCGGGTTGTTGCGAAGTGCCAGAAGGGAGCGTCAACCGTGACTCAAGCGAATCTCCGCCTCGTGGAAGGAACGTCCGTGGACAAGACCAAGGCGCTCGACGCCGCCCTGTCGCAAATCGAACGCGCCTTCGGCAAAGGCTCAATCATGCGGTTGGGCAAAAATCAGAAGGCCGTTGAAATTGAAACGATTTCGACCGGCTCCCTTGGGTTGGACATCGCCCTTGGCGTTGGCGGCTTGCCGCGCGGACGCATTGTGGAAATCTACGGCCCTGAATCTTCCGGCAAGACGACGCTCGCCTTGCATACGATCGCAGAAGCGCAGAAGCGCGGCGGCGTCTGCGCTTTCGTTGACGCGGAGCATGCGCTCGATCCCGTTTACGCCCGCAAGCTTGGCGTCAACCTCGAAGACCTGTTGATTTCACAGCCGGACACCGGCGAACAGGCGCTCGAAATCACCGATACGCTGGTGCGTTCCGGCGCGATCGACGTGCTGGTCGTCGATTCCGTCGCCGCTCTGACGCCGCGGGCCGAAATCGAAGGCGAAATGGGTGAGGTCCAGCCCGGCCTGCAAGCCCGATTGATGAGCCAGGCGCTTCGCAAGCTGACGGCCTCCATCTCGCGCTCCAACACCATGGTGATCTTCATCAACCAGATCCGCATGAAGATCGGCGTGATGTATGGCTCGCCCGAAACGACGACCGGCGGCAACGCGCTCAAGTTCTACGCCTCCGTCCGCCTCGACATTCGCCGCATCGGCGCCATCAAGGAGCGCGACGAAGTCATCGGCAATCAGACCCGCGTCAAGGTGGTCAAGAACAAGGTTGCCCCGCCGTTCAAACAGGTCGAATTCGACATCATGTATGGCGAAGGCATTTCCAAACTCGGCGAATTGGTCGATCTCGGCGTCAAGGCCGGCGTGGTTGAGAAGTCGGGCGCGTGGTTCTCCTACGACAGCCAGCGCCTGGGTCAGGGCCGTGAAAACGCCAAGGGCTTCCTGCGCGCCAATCCGGAAGCCGCCGCCCGGATCGAAATGGCGATCCGCGAGAATTCCGGCCTGATTGCCGAAAAAATCCTCGATAACGCCGCTGCCGACGACGGCGACGCCGATTTGTGAGGTTCGGGGGCGACGTATATCAGGCGCCTCCCCCCCTGTTTCGGCGTTTGACGAAATTTGTCGCCCCCGTTCGAAAGGTCCGTTTTCCCGGACCTTTCGTTTTTTTTTGGTTTGTCCCCGGCCGCGCAATTCCCTAAAAGCCCTTTGATCGCAACCGTGGGTCACGGGCGACGAGCGGGATCAGCGGCGCCAAATGGGCCGCGAAAAACAGGTTGTTGGGATGAGCGGCGTCAACGAAATCAGATCGACTTTTCTCGACTTCTTCACCCGCAACGGCCATGAAGTTGTCTCCTCCTCGCCGCTTGTGCCCCGCAACGACCCGACGTTGATGTTCACCAACGCCGGCATGGTGCAGTTCAAGAACGTTTTCACCGGCGTCGAGAAGCGGCCCTACACGCGCGCCGCCAGCTCGCAGAAATGCGTGCGCGCCGGCGGCAAACACAACGATCTCGACAACGTCGGCTACACCGCGCGCCACCACACCTTTTTCGAGATGCTCGGCAATTTCTCGTTCGGCGATTATTTCAAGGCCGATGCGATCGAGCTTGCCTGGAAGCTGATCACCAAGGAATTCGGGCTGACGAAGAACCGCATGCTCGTCACCGTCTATCATGACGACGACGAAGCTTTCGGCCTTTGGAAAAAGATCGCCGGCTTTGACGACAGCCGCATCATCCGCATCGCCACCTCCGACAATTTCTGGTCGATGGGCGACACCGGCCCCTGCGGCCCCTGTTCCGAGATTTTCTATGATCAGGGCGAGGCGTTGGCGGGCGGCCCGCCCGGCAGCCCGGACGAGGACGGCGACCGGTTCCTTGAATTCTGGAACCTCGTCTTCATGCAATACGAGCAGATCGCGCCGGGCGAACGCATCGCGCTGCCGCGTCCCTCGATCGACACCGGCATGGGCCTCGAGCGCATCGCCGCGCTGATGCAGGGCGTCCACTCCAACTACGACATTGACCTGTTCCGGGCGCTCATTCGCGCCGTCGCCGACGCCACCGGCGTCGAGCCGACAGGCCCGCAACAGGCGAGCCATCGGATCATCGCTGACCATCTGCGCGCCTCCGCCTTCCTCGTCGCCGACGGCGTCCTGCCCTCGAACGAGGGGCGCGGCTACGTTCTGCGCCGCATCATGCGCCGCGCCATGCGCCACGCCCAGTTGCTCGGCGCGCGCGAACCGCTGATGTGGCGGCTCGTCCCGGCGCTCGTGCGCGAGATGGGTCAGGCCTATCCCGAACTCGTGCGCGCCGAACAGCTTATTTCAGAGACGCTGCGGCTTGAGGAAACACGCTTTCGCACGACGCTCGCGCGCGGCCTCTCCATTCTCGACGAGGAAACGGCGGGCCTTGCCGCAGGCGACAAACTCGCCGGCGAAACCGCCTTCAAGCTGTATGACACGTACGGGTTCCCGCTCGACCTGACGCAGGAGGCGCTGCGCGCCCGCAGCATTGGCGTCGACACCGACGCTTTTCAGGCTGCGATGGAGCGTCAGCGCGCCGAAGCGCGGCAGGCTTGGGCTGGGTCCGGCGAAGCGGCGACGGAGACGATCTGGTTCGCTGTGCGCGAACGCATCGGCGCCACCGAATTTCTCGGCTACGATTCCGAGAAGGCCGAAGGCGTTGTCGCCGCGCTGCTGCGCGACGGCGCCGAAACCGACAATTTGCGCGCCGGCGAAAAGGGCCTCGTCGTTCTCAACCAGACGCCCTTCTACGCCGAATCCGGCGGTCAGGTCGGCGACGTCGGCGTCATGGCGGCCCCCGGCGTGCGCTTCAACGTGACCAATACGCTAAAGAAGGTTGGCGATCTGCATGTGCATGAGGGCGTCGTCGTCGAGGGTGAATTGACGCCCGGCCTCGCGCTTGAACTCACCGTCGACGGCGAGCGTCGCGGCGGCGTCCGCGCCAATCATTCGGCGACGCATCTGCTGCATGAGGCGCTGCGCCTCGTGCTTGGCGATCACGTCGCGCAGAAAGGCTCGCTGGTCGCGCGCGATCGCCTGCGTTTCGACTTCACCCATCCCAAACCGGTCGAGCCTGCGCAACTGGCGGAAATCGAAGACATCGCCAACCGCATCATTCTTGAAAACGCGACGGTCGGCACGCGCCTGATGGGCGTGGACGACGCCATCAAGTCGGGCGCCCGCGCGCTGTTCGGCGAGAAATACGGCGACGAGGTTCGCGTCGTCTCGATGGGCCTCGGCGACAATGCCGGCTCCTATTCGGTGGAATTGTGCGGCGGCACCCATGTCGCGCGCACGGGCGACATCGGCCTTGTGACGATCATTTCCGAAAGCGCCGTCGCCTCGGGGGTGCGCCGCATCGAGGCCAAGACCGGCGCGGCCGCGCGCCATCATCTCAACGCCGAGGCGCGCAAGCTGCGCGACGTGGCGGCGCTGCTGAAATCCTCGGCCGACGACGCGCCCGATCGCCTGGCGGCGCTGATCGAAGACCGTCGCAAGCTCGAACGCGAATTGACCGACGCCCGCAAGAAGCTCGCCATGGGCGGCGGCGGAGCCGAAGCGCCCACCGCTCAGGACGTCGGCGGCGTCAAGGTTTTCACCCGCAGCGTCACCGGCGTCGAGATGAAGGATTTGAAGTCGCTCGCCGACGAAGCCAAGCAGGCGCTTGGCTCGGGCGTCGCGGTCATCGTCGGCGTCTCTGATGACGGCAAGGCCGGCGCAGTCGTCGGCGTCACCGCCGACCTCACGGCTCGCTACAACGCGGTCGATCTTGTGCGCGTCGCCTCCGAAAAGCTTGGCGGCAAGGGAGGCGGCGGTCGCCCGGACATGGCGCAGGCCGGCGGCCCTGACGGCGGCGCGGCCGACGCCGCCATCGCCGCCGTGAAGGAAGCGATCAAGGCCAAAGCGGAAGCAATGTGATGGAACGGCGGCGCCGGGCGCAGATTTCACGCCTCCGTCGTCGAGTGCATTTCGTTCTCGACGGCGGCGCGTCGGACAGCCTCAGCGTTTTCGCGCATCGCATTCTGGTGATGCTGGTGATCGTCAGCGTCACCGCCGTCGTGCTGGAATCGGTGGCGACGATCCATGCGCAGCATGTGACGCTGTTCCGCGTGATCGAATATCTCGTCTGCGCCCTGTTCTCGATTGAATATGCGCTGCGGCTGTGGAGCGCGCCCGAGCACACGCCCTACTCGGGCATGAATCCATGGGCCGCGCGCTGGGCCTATGCGCGCACCGCGCCGGCCATCGTCGACCTGCTGGCGATCGCGCCCGTCTATCTCGAAACGCTGCTCTCCGCCGACTTCCGCATCCTGATCCTGCTGCGTCTGCTGCGTTTCTTCAAACTGGCGCGCTATTCCCCGGGCATGCGGTCGCTGGTCAACGTGCTGGAGGCGGAGCGCAAGGCGCTCGCCGCCTCCGCTGTCATTCTGCTCGGCCTCGTCCTGATCGCCGCATCGGCGATGCACCTTGTCGAACATTCGGCGCAGCCGGACAAATTCGGCTCCATTCCCGACGCCATGTGGTGGGCGGTGGTGACGCTGACGACCGTCGGTTATGGCGACGTGGTGCCGATCACGCTGGCCGGCCGCATTGTCGCTGGCTTCACCATGGTCATGGGCATGATGATGCTGGCGCTGCCCATCGGCATCGTGGCGACGGCTTTCGCGGAAGAAATCCATCGGCGCGAGTTTGTCGTAACCTGGGCCATGGTGGCGCGCGTGCCGCTGTTCGCCTCGCTCGACGCCTCCGAAATCGCCGAGATCATGCATTATCTGCGCGCCCAGACCGTGCCCGCCAACACCATCATCGTGCGGCGCGGCGAGCCGGCGCAATGTATGTATTTCATCACCTCGGGCGAGGTGATGATCCGGCACGAAACCGGCGACGTGCGCTTGGGCGAAGGCCAGTTCTTCGGTGAGATCGCGGTGCTGCGCAAGACGCGACGCACCGCGACCGTGCAATCGACGCTGCCCTCGAAACTGCTGCTGCTCGACGCGGCGGACCTGCACACGATCATGGAGCGCAGCCCGGAGGTTGGCCGTCGCATCGGCGCGGTCGTCGTCGAGCGCAGCGAGTTCAACACCGGCGGGGACATTCTGCCTGCGGCGATCGAGGTCAAGGGCGGCAAGTCGCGTCCGCACACTTGATCCGGCCCAAGGCCGCGCGCATCATCAGGCGACAGAATGAGGATGAAGCCATCCAGCAAAGGGGCCGCAGATGTTCAGAAAAATTCTCGTGCCCATCGACGTCGCCGAAACGGCCATCGCCCAGCCGGCCATCGCCGCCGCATTGGAGCAGGCTCGGCTCAGCAACGGCGCCATTCGCCTGATCAACGTGCAATCGCTGCTGCCGGCGACCTTCATGGATTACGTGCCGGCCGATTTTGACGCCGCGCAAAAGACGAAGGCCGAGGAATCGCTGGCGAAGGTCGCGGCGAGCGTGGCGATCGAGCCCGCGCGCCTGTCGAGCGTCGTGCGCGTCGGCGGCGTCTATCCCGAAATCCTGACGGAAGCCGAGGAATGGGGCGCCGATCTCATCGTCATCGGCTCGCATCGCCCGGCCATGTCGACCTATCTCATCGGCTCCAACGCCAAGACGGTCGTGCGCCACGCCAAATGCTCGGTGTTGGTGGTGCGCGTGTGACAAGGCGCGCCCGCGCGCCTCACGCGAACATCTCGGGGCGGTATTCGAAATGCATCGTGTCGTAATGATGCCATTTGCCGCCCCAGATGAATTTCTCCGCCTCGAAAATCTCGACGATCTCCCAAGGGATGCGGTTTCGGAAGGGGATCGGACTGCCGGCCCTCGCCTTGGCCCACACCCAATAATCTGATTGCGCCGTGGCGATGTCGATGGCCGCGCCCGATGCATGCATGCTTGGCTGTCCGGTGTCTGCGACGACCCGGCAATTGTAGGTGCCGGCTGAAGGAACCAGAAACGCCTTCAGCCGATCCGGCAGCCCGTCGAGTTGCGCGACCACGCGTTCGAGCCGGCCGGCTACGTCATTGGCTCCTGCGACCTTGATCGTCTGGAGCCTGGTTTTCGGCATCCATTTCACTGGACGCAGGCGCCCCATCACTTCGTCCTTGCCGCAGTCGCCATACATTTTAGCGAAGAACGGCGCATGGCGGATGCGTCCCGGACTGTCGTTGAAAGCTGGCGGCGCGCTCGGCCTGCCGGCGCGATAGACCTGTCGCAACTGGTCGGCCAGCGAGGCGTCGCGCAGCATCTGCTCGAAGCTCTTGGCGTCCTTGCCGTCATCAAGCTTCATGCGCGCGCCGTCCTTCCAGACGAGAGCGTTGCCGTCGAGCCCCGCCAGAAAATCCGGATAGACGGCGACAAGCTGCTCGAACCGCGCGCGCGGAACCACTGCGTTATCGGCCGCGACGCCGCGCGCAGGCGCAAACAGCGCAGCCCCGACGCCCGCAACAAAATGCCGACGCGTAACGCTCATGGCTCGCCTCCCATCCCGCCACGATCAACGGAGAAACAGAGAGCTGCCGTGATCAACAGCAACGTCGCCAGCCTTACCGCACCAGTTCGCGCATCGCCGCCTCAAGCCCTTCGAGCGTCAGCGGATACATGCGGTTCGCCATAATGGTCTTCATCATGCCGATCGAATGCGTGTAGTCCCAATGTTTTTCCGGCACGGGATTGAGCCAGACGGCGTGCGGATAGGTGCGCGTCACGCGCTCCATCCACACCTGCCCGGCCTCCTCGTTCATATGCTCGACCGAACCGCCGGGCATGGCGATTTCGTAAGGCGACATCGAGGCGTCGCCGACGAAGATCACCTTGTAGTCATGCGGATAGGTGTGCAGGACGTCCCAGGTTGGCGTGCGCTCCGAGAAGCGCCGCTTGTTCTCCTTCCACACGCCCTCGTAGAGGCAATTGTGGAAATAGAAATGCTCCATGTGCTTGAACTCGGTCTTGGCCGCCGAGAACAGCTCCTCGACCATCTGGATGTGCCAGTCCATCGAGCCGCCGATGTCGAAGAACAGCAGCACCTTGACCGCGTTGCGACGCTCCGGCCGCATCTGCACGTCGAGATAGCCCTTGTTCGCCGTCTCGCGGATCGTCGTGTCGAGATCGAGTTCGTCCGGCGCGCCGGTGCGGGCGAATTTGCGCAGGCGGCGCAACGCAACCTTGATGTTGCGCGTGCCCAGCTCCGCAGTGCCTTCGAGATCCTTGAACTCGCGCTTGTCCCAGACCTTCACCGCGCGGAAATTGCGGTTGCCGTCCTGGCCGATGCGGATGCCTTCCGGGTTGTAGCCATAGGCGCCGAAGGGCGACGTGCCGGCCGTGCCGATCCACTTATTGCCGCCCTGATGTCGGCCTTTTTGCTCTTTCAGGCGCTCGCGCAGCGTCTCCATCAGCTTTTCCCAGCCCATGGCCTCAAGCTGCGCCTTCTCCTCGTCGGTAAGATATTTCTCGGCGAGCTTCTTCAGCCATTCCGCCGGAATTTCGCCCTTCTCGACGGCTTCGAGCAAGCTCTCGATCCCCTTGAAGGTCGCGCCGAATACGCGGTCGAACTTGTCGAGATTACGCTCGTCCTTCACCAGACAGGCGCGGGAGAGATAATAGAAATCCTCCACGGACTGGTCGGCGACGTGGCGTTCAAGCGCCTCCATCAGGGTCAGATATTCGCGCAGGGTGACGGGCACCTGCGCGTCGCGCAAAGCGGTGAAGAAGCTCAGAAACATCGGCGACGAATTCTCCTTGCATGCCAGTTTACGGACAAAGCGCCGCAAGGCAAAGGGGCTGGCGCGGCGCGAGGCCGCCGAGTCATGATCTCCGATATTGAAATGGACTGATTCGCGATGCGCCTGCTGCTAGCCGCCCTCCTCCTGACAAGCGCCCCGGCGCTCGCCCAACCCGCCGTCGACCGCGGCGAAAAGCTGGCACAACTCAATTGCGGCCCCTGCCACGCCATCGGCAAGGGCGGCGACAGCCCCAACGCCAAGGCCCCGCATTTCCGCGACTTGTCGAAGAAATATCCGATCAAGGACCTCGAAGAAGCCTTGGCCGAAGGCATCATGGTCGGCCACACCCCTGATATGCCGCAATGGCGCGCGACGCCGGCGCAAATCGAGGATTTGCTGGCTTTTCTGGAAAGCGTGCAGACGAAGTGAGCGGCGCGATCCCGCGCCGCCCGTTCACTCACTTCAGTCCGACGGCCGCCTCAAGATGCGGCAAGGCGGAATCCGCCATGGCGGCGTGACCCTCCGACGTCGGATGCACGGCCCCGCCATAGACCGCCGAATAGAGCCCCCACAGCGCGTCGTGAATATCGAGCGGCTTCAGCGCCGCCGACGATGGGAAGGTCATCGCCGCGAAATAGGAATCGTTGGCCGTGCGCTGCCAGCGCGCGCGGGAAAGATAAGGGCGGAACGCAGCAGGCGAACGATCGCAGGCGAGAGGCTTGCCCATGGCGTCCGAGCCCGGCCCGTCAAGGAAGGTGTTTTTGTCCCCGTAAAAGCATTCCCGGTCGAACGCCGGGTCTTTGGCCCCGACAGCGCAGATTCCATGACGGGCGAATTCCTGGCGATGGCCGTCGGCGAAGCGCATGGCTTCCTGCGCGCCGCCTTTGCAGCCCGGCGCGCCATCGCAAGCCGCAAGCCTGCGCAATGTCGGCACAAGGTCGTCTTCGACGAACTTCGAAGCCTCCGCCAGTTTCGCGCCGCCAAGCTCGAACGTGGGATGAACGTCGAACCCTTTCACCGTGGTCTGGCAGGAAGCGCCATCCTCCGCATGCGCCGGATTGCCGTAGGGCACGTAGACCACCTTGCGGAAATCGTCGTTCAGCAACGGCGACAGGCTCCGGCGCAGGTTCGCAAAACTGCGCGGCAAGTCCTTCAAAAGTGTCTTTGCATCCGACGGCGTCACCACGGCTTTCGCGAGCTTCATCGCTTCATATTCGTCGCTGTCGACCGGCAACAGCGTGTGCGCGACAAGCTCGGCGAAGCCGATGTCATTAGCGCCGATGGTCAGCAGCAAGGCATCGATCTCGCGCGCCTTTTTCCCGCCCGCAAAAAGGAAATTTCGCAGGTCGAGGATTTGCGCGGTCACATCGCCATTCTGCATCAGACCGCCGCGCAGCGGCATCTCGCGCGCTTTCTTGCCGCCGAGAATCCCTTCCGGAATTGTCGCCCCGGTGCAGCCGAGCGGCAGATAGGTGACCGAAATCTTTTCGTGTTTCACCGCCAGCGCCAGCGCCGCGCGCATCTGATAGCCGTAGACGGAGCGATGACATTTCGGCGCCAGCCATCTGGCCCGCGCGCTCTCGAACGCCGCCAGATCGTTGACCGGCTCGCCGCCTTGCGGCGCGCCCGGCGTCGGACAGGCGCTGAGCCCGGTGAAATTCGCCCGTCCCGGCCGGAAATACTGATCTTCGGGATATGAAATGATGTTCTTCAGGATCGGGATGCCGAAGGCGAAGCCGCCGATCTGGTTGAAGCAGAAACCAGACGCCGACAGACCGACAGGCCGATAGGGATTGCCCTCGCCCGAGGCGATGGAATCGCCCATGCCGACGATCATCAGATCCCGCACCTGAATGGTCGCGGCGCCCGCCTGATCTGGCTTTCCCGGCGTCTGCGCCGTCACGCTGACCGAAGTCGGCGCCGCCACGCGCTTCGTGGCCGACACGTCCTTTTTGGCGTCGATCCGCTGCGTGACGGGAAGCGCGCAAGACTGCGGGGGAAGCGTCTTGCCGGCGATCGTCCAGACGCAGGTCGCCCCGGCCGCGACGGTTCCGGGCTTGGCGAAAATCGTCACGAGATGGCTGCGCGGGTTGACGTAATTTTCCTCAACCCCCTTCTGTTCCGTCTTGGAGACGCGGACGCAAGGGTCGCGTGCCAGACCGGATTGTTCGACCGCGCAGAGCCGCCCTTCGCTCTTGCCGATCCGCGGCGTCAGATCGTAGCCCCAGCCGCGCCCATGCAGATCAGGATCGTCCATGAAGTCGCGTTCGACTTCGAGAATGCTGCGCCACGTCGCATTGCTGGCGTGATGCTTGGCGACATGGCGGTCGAAATCTTCCTGATAGCGGAAGAAGCGAAAACGATTCTCGACCTTCCAGTCGATGCCGATCTGCCCCGGCGTCTGAGCCGAAACGGAGGGCGCCAAGACGAGAACGCCGGCAAACGACAAGGCTATGCGAAATGCTTTCATGTCGACCTCCCGTTTCGACATGCGCCGCGCTCACATGCTACGCTGCGGCCAAGCCTTGGCAAGACCAGTGAAATTTCGGGAAGACCATGACGTCTCCCGGTAGTGTCTCAGTTTGAAATTTCTTCGGGCAAAAAAGAACCCCGCCTAAGCGGGGCCCCATTTTCATCAGTGCGCCATGCCGCGCGCAACCTGTTCGCTTCCGGGGTGCCTGAACCCCTTCAGCACTTCGTTGATGCGCCCGATGTTGCAGTCGAAGAATGCCGCAATGCGCATCTGGGTTTCCCCGGCCCAAGACAGCTTCCACACCTGTACAGCGTCATCAAAGGTAAGGCGATAGGAGGGCTTGCGCCCGTTCAGTTCGGCCATTTTCTGGCCCTTTCTGGTCAACGACCATTGGCCAGAAAGAACGTTGACAGGCGAGTCGATCTGAATCATACAGAACCAGTCTTGTTAAGGACTCACTGCCAATCGCCCATCTCTGGACAGTTGAAGTGAACGAAGGCCGGGGTCTGATCACCCCGGTTTTCTTCGTGCCGCGAATCGATGACGCACGGCAACCCCACTGATTCCAGAAAACACGGTTGCTTGGCAAGGGGTTTGTTAACCTTTGCCCCCGCCTTTCCTCACCCCTGCTTCTTCTTGTAAGGCCCGCGCTTCTTCGGTGCGCTCTCCGCGTCAACCTCGTCGAGGATCGTATTCCAATCCAGCACCTTGCCGGAAACGCCAGCTGCCATCGCGGGCGTGACGCGCAGCGTCTTGTGAATGCGGCACCCGTCTCCCGCCCCCGCTTGCCCCCTTCCTCGTGACATGCCACTTTGACCGCCTTCGCAAGAACAAGAGGGCTGACACGCAATGCGCTTCACGGGCACGAAGGATTATGTCGCGACGGAAGATCTCAAGGTCGCGGTCAACGCGGCGATCGTGCTGGAGCGTCCGCTTCTCGTGAAGGGCGAGCCCGGCACGGGCAAGACCGTGCTGGCTGAGGAAGTGGCCAAGGCGCTCGGCGCGCCGCTGCTGACCTGGCACATCAAGTCGACCACCAAGGCGCAGCAGGGCCTTTACGAATACGACGCCGTCTCGCGCCTGCGCGATTCGCAGCTCGGCGATTCCCGCGTCTCCGACATCCGCAACTACATCAAGCGCGGCAAGCTGTGGGAGGCCTTCTCCTCGCACGCGCGGCCGGTGTTGCTGATCGACGAGATCGACAAGGCCGACATCGAGTTTCCGAACGACCTGCTGCTCGAACTCGACCGCATGGAGTTCCACGTCTACGAGACGGGCGAGACGATCCGCGCCGAGAAGCGCCCCATCGTCATGATCACGTCGAACAACGAGAAGGAATTGCCAGACGCGTTCCTGCGCCGCTGCTTCTTCCACTACATCAAGTTCCCCGACGCCGACACGATGCGCGACATCGTCGACGTGCATTTCCCCGGCATCAAGAAGCGGCTGGTGGAAGAGGCGTTGCGCATCTTCTTCGAGGTGCGCGACGTGCCCGGCCTCAAGAAGAAGCCCTCGACCTCCGAATTGCTCGACTGGCTCAAGCTCCTCCTCAATGAGGAAATGACGCCGGAACTGCTGCGCGAGCGCGACCCGAAGAAGCTAATTCCGCCGCTGCACGGCGCCCTGCTCAAGAACGAGCAGGACGTGCATCTGTTCGAGCGTCTGGCCTTCCTTAACCGGCGCGGCAGCTAACCCGCACTCATCACGCCCCGCACATGCCCATGCCGGCCGCCATCGCCGGGCACATGCCCGCCCCGCAACCGGCAGGGCCACAGGCGGCCGCGCCGGCGTCTTCTCCACCCTTGTTCGGCGCGGCGATCAGCGACAATTGCCGCTCCACCTCGGCGCTGGCGCAAGACGGGCACTCCGGCGTCTCGCCGGACCGCACGAGGGTCTGAAACTCCTTGCCGCAACCGCGGCAGGCGAAGGAAAAGATCGGCATCGGAGAACTCGCGGACGATGTGTTCGATGCGTCGCATATGCGCGACGCCGGGCCCCCGCGCAAGGGGTGGACGCTGACGCGACTGAAGCTTTGTGAATCTTCGCCTCCGCCTCTTGGGGGGATATGGTCTTTTGGCGTGAGCTTGCTAATTTCGCTGCATGCTTCGACTTGTTCTCTCCCGCCACGCCAACGCCGCGCCGAACGCTCCGGGCGGCGACAAGGATCGCCCGCTCAACACGCGCGGCATGGGCGAGGCGATGCGCATGGGCCGCTATCTCGCCGACCAGCGCATCCGCCCCTCCATCGCCGTCGTTTCCGACGCGCGCCGCACACGCGAAACCATGGACATCCTGCTGCGCGAACTGGCGAGCCACGCCACGGTTCACGTTCAGCCGGATCTTTATCACGCCGAACCGGTCGACATGCTGGCGATGATGCGCGGCACGCCCGACTGGGTGAAAGTGTTGCTGGTCATCGGCCATAATCCGGCGCTGAGCGGCTACGCCCGCGCGCTCGTCGGCTCCGGCGATCCGCAAATGATGGCGCGTCTCAACGCCGCCGATTTCGTCACCTGCGGCATGGCGGTGATCGATTTCCCGGCGACGCGCTGGTCGGAGGTTACGTTCGGCTCCGGTCAACTCGACCGCTATGTGACGCCCGCCATCGTCGCCGGCGACCACACCGACGCCGACTGACGCGTGAATAGAAACGCGCGCCGGGGTTCGACGCGATGCTGCTCGAAACGCTTGGCCTCATGCTGATGCTGTCCCAGCCGACGCAATGGCCGCAGGCGGCCTACGACGCCCTGCCCGGCCGTCCGCCGCCGCTCTATCGATCGGCCGAGCGCAGCGTCGATAATTGGCGCTGGCAGGCGGCGCGCGCGCTCGACCTGCCGTTGGACAGAGCGTTGAAGCTTGTCGCCGGCGGCGACCCGGGCGGCGTGACGCGCTGCGTCAGGCTCAACAATTACTGGTGCGTCAAACGCGCCCGCTGGGCCGGAGAAATCGCCGCCGACTCCGAAGGCCACGTCGCCTTCGCCTCGGCGCAGGAAGGCGCCAATGTCGCGGCCCTTTTGCTGCGCCGCTATTATCTCGACTTCAATCGCAGATCGGCGCTCGACATCGTTTCGCGTTGGGCCCCGGCGCAATGCGGCGGCGCGCGCGCGACAAGCGACAAAGCCTCGCCCGCCCTGCGCGCCATCGCTCCGCGCGGCGTCGGCCGCACCTTGCGCGCCCGCTGGCTGGCGCGTCATGGGCGCGCCGGCAAACCGATGAAGGCGCGCGCGGCGCGGCGCTCCATCGTCGCCGAAAAACCGGTGACGATGCTGCGCGCCCCCTCGATCTCGCCCGGCATGGGCGAAAGCGCGCCAAGCCCGCTCGTCTTGCCGCGCGCGGCGGCGCTGCCGACGGCCATAGCCACGCCGGAGACGACGGCCGGACAAGCCTCCTGCCCGGCCGAACAGCAGCGCATCCGCAATTATGCGCAAAACGCCATCAAAGGAATCGTCGACGCGATCGAAGCCGACCTGAAGCTGTTTGAGCCGTCCGGCGCGCCGACCGCCAATCTGGCGGCTTTTCTGGAAAACATGTCGGCGGTCGAAATCGGTCCGCTCAAGGCGTCGCGCGCATTGGCGCAAACCGCCGTCGAGGCGGCGCGCGCCGCGCCGCGCAAATAGGCGGGCGGGGGACATAAAAGCTCGCATTTTCCGCAATTGCGTAAAATTTTCTTAGACACATACGACAATCCCTTGCCGCAACTGGGCAAACCCAGGTGCAGCGCAAGGCCTCGTTAACCTGCCGACTGCTCAATCGGGCCAATAGCTTGCGCCACTCTTGCGCGCAAAAGCATTGGAAATCGGCCATGCAGTCCCAGCGCGTGAATTGGTCCCATGACGGCGGCATCGTCGCTGAAGGCGAGCCCTTGAGCGACGCAGACCTCGTCATCTACTTTGGCGACGGCGAACATCTTGAAGACGCGGCGTTCATTCCCGCCTTGCGCGCCGTCTACGGCAAGGCGCGATTGTTCGGTTGCAGCACCGGCGGACAGATCGCCGGCCGCGACATCACGGACAGTCGCCTGTCGGCCGTCGCCATCCGCTTTGCCCATACCCGACTGCGCGCTGCGCAAGTCGTCATTGACGGACCTGCGGCCTCGCGCGACATGGGACGCAAACTTGCCGCTGAACTCGACGCTCCAGATCTCGCCGGCATGCTGGTCCTGTCCGACGGCCTCGCCGTCAACGGATCCGGCCTCGTCGCCGGCTTTGTCGAGACGCTCGGCCGTAATATCCCGATCTGCGGCGGTCTTGCCGGCGACGGCGCGTCGTTCCAGCGCACCCTGGTCGGCCTTGATGACGCGCCCCGTCCCAATGTCATCGCCGCCATCGGCTTCTATGGCCCCGACATCCGCATCGGGCATGGCAGCGCCGGCGGCTGGGACGTGTTCGGCCCGGCGCGCTCCATCACGCGATCGAGCGCCAACGTTCTCTACGAACTCGACGGCCAGCCCGCGCTCGACCTCTACGAGCGCTATCTCGGCCCCGACGATGTCGCGGCGCTACCCGGCGCGGCCCTGCGTTATCCGCTGCTCATCCGCAATCCGGAATGCGAGGATCAAACGCTGGTGCGCACCATTCTCGCCATCGATCGCGACGCGCGCTCGATGACATTCGCAGGCGACATGCCGCGCGGTTGGACGGCGCAATTGATGCGCTCGTCTTTCGAACGATTGGCGGGCGGCGCGGCGCAAGCCGCCACGGCCGCCGCCGCCAGTCTGAACGCCGAGGATATCGGCGCGGGCGGCGCCGTCGGCATTCTGATCAGCTGCATCGGCCGCCGCCTCATGCTCGGCCAGCATGTCGTCGACGAGATCGAAGCGGCCTGCGCCAGCCTGCCGCCGCAGATGACCAATCTCGGTTTTTACTCGTATGGCGAGATTTCGCCGCACGCCGCGACCGGATTTTGCGAATTGCACAACCAGACCATGACCGTCGTCGCGATTGCGGAGAAAGCCGCATGAGCGCTCTTCACCCGCTGCTCGCCAAACAACTTGAGCGCGCCCGCGACGTCAACGGCGTCATCAATCTCAACCGGATGTGGGCGCTGATCTCGGAGACCTACGCCGAAGCGGATTCCGACAGGCGGCGCACCGATCACGCCATCCGCATGATGATCGAGGATCTTGATCATCGCGCCGAACATGACGCGATGACGGGTCTCGCCAACCGCGTTCGCTTTTCAACGCAATTGCAGAAGGCGATGGGGGCCGCCAACGACCCCAAACGCGCCGCCGTTCTCTTTCTCGATCTCGACAAGTTCAAGGAAGTCAACGACACGATGGGGCATTTCGCCGGCGACGAATTATTGCGCATCGTCGCCCGCCGTCTGAAGGACGTTGTCGGCGACAAAGGCCTCTGCGCCCGTCTCGGCGGCGACGAATTCGCCGTTGTCCAATGGGACGCGCCTGACCCCACGGCGGCCGCCGATCTCGCCATGACCATCATCGACGCGTTGTCGCAGCCGTGCCGCATCGACGACGTCAACGTCGCCATCGGCGTCAGCGTCGGCATCGCCCTGACGCCGGATCACGGCCGCTCGATCAACGATTTGCAGCGGCGCGCCGACATGGCGCTCTACCGCGCCAAACAGGGACGACGTAGTTCGTTCTGTTTCTTCGAACAGGAGATGGACGACGCGCTGTCGAGCCGAAAGGCGCTCGAAACCGACATGCGCAACGCTCTGGCGCGCAACCAGTTCCAGCTCTACTTCCAGCCCATCGTCGAGGCCGACACCAAACAGGTGCGCGCCTACGAAGCGCTGATCCGCTGGATCGATCCGGTTCGCGGTTTCGTTCCGCCCTGCGATTTCATTCCGCTGGCGGAAGCCAACGGCCTCATCGTGCCGATCGGCGAATGGGTCATCCGCAACGCGCTGGCGCAAGCGCGCCGCTTCCCCGAGCATATCTCGGTCGCCATCAATATTTCGCCCGTGCAGTTGCGGGCCGAAAATCTGGTTGACGTCTTCAAGGGCGCACTGGAGGCGACGGGCGTCGCCCCGCAACGCGTCGAGCTGGAAATTACCGAAACCGTTCTGCTTGAAGACGACCGGCGCGTCATGGCGCAACTCGCAGCCCTGCGCGCGCTTGGCCTGCGCTTCGCGCTCGACGATTTCGGCTCCGGCTATTCGTCGCTGAGTTATTTGCAGAAGTTCCACTTCGACACGATCAAGATCGATCGGTCGTTCTGCTCCTCGGTCAACAGCAATCCGACCAACGCCGCGCTGGTGCGCGCCATGGCGGCGCTTGGCCGCGATCTCGGCATCGACGTGGTGGCCGAGGGCGTCGAGGACAGCCAGCAAAGCAACACGCTCGTCGCCGAAGGCTGTGGCTATCTGCAAGGCTATCACTACGGACGCCCGGCCGCGCCCGACGCCATAGAGGGCCTCGGCGATATGGCGGTCGAACAGATGAAGGAGTTGCTGCGGCGCATGCAGCAGGCCTCTGCCGATCTGGAGCGACGCTCCGGCCGCGAACGACGGGAAGGCCCGCGCGCCCTCAGAACGGGCTGAAGGCCAGCGCCTTTGCGCCAACCGGCAATCTCGGCTATCGCTCGCACACCATCATCGGGAGCGCGCGCATGTCCGAAATGCTGTCCATGCCGAAGGACAAGATCCGGTTTCTTCTGCTCGAAGGCGTCAACCAATCCGCCATCGATCTGATCGAGGAGGCCGGCTATACGAACGTCACGCGCCTGCCCAAGGCGCTTGAAGGCGCCGACCTGCGGGCGGCCCTCGAAGGCGTGCATATCGTCGGCATCCGCTCGCGCACGCAATTGACCGAGGCGGTTTTCGCCGCCGCCGACAAGCTGATCGCCGTCGGCTGTTTCAGCGTCGGCACCAATCAGGTCGATCTCGACGCCGCCCGCGCGCGCGGCATACCGGTCTTCAACGCGCCCTTCTCCAACACGCGCTCGGTGGCCGAACTGACGATCGGCGAAATCGTCATGTTGCTGCGCCGCATCTTCCCCCGCTCCGTTCAGGCGCATGCCGGCGGCTGGGACAAATCGGCGAACGACAGCCTCGAAGTGCGCGGCAAGACGCTCGGCATCGTCGGCTACGGCAACATCGGCTCGCAATTGTCCAACCTCGCCGAAGCGATGGGCATGCGCGTCATTTTCCACGACCTCACCGACAAGCTGCGCCATGGCAATACGGAGCCGGCCGGCAGCCTTGAAGCCTTGCTCGCCGCAAGCGACGTGGTCAGCCTGCACGTGCCCGAGACGCCGCAGACGGCGAATATGATCGGCGAGGCCGAAATTCGCGCCATGAAGAAAGGCGCCTATCTCATCAACAACGCCCGCGGCACGGTGGTCGATCTCGACGCGCTCGCCCGCGCCCTGAAAGACGGCCATCTGCGCGGCGCCGCGGTAGACGTGTTCCCTGTCGAGCCCAAAGCCAATTCCGACAGGTTCGTTTCGCCCTTGCAGGGGCTCGAGAACGTCATTCTCACCCCGCATATCGGCGGCTCGACCGAAGAGGCGCAGGAGCGCATCGGCGCGGAAGTCGCCCGCAAGCTCGTCGATTATTCCGACGTCGGCTCGACCGTCGGCGCGGTCAATTTCCCGCAGGTGCAATTGCCGCCGAGCCCCGCCGGCACGCGCTACATCCATGTCCACCGCAACGCGCCCGGCGTGCTCAACCGCATCAACGAGACGTTCTCGACCCGCGGCCAGAACATCACGGCGCAATATCTGCAAACCTTCGCCGATGTCGGCTATGTCGTCGTCGAAGCCGAGGGACCGAAGAACGAAGCGCCCTTCATTCTCGACAAGCTTAAGGAAATTCCGGGCACGATCCGCGCCCGCATCCTCTACGAGCGCTGACGCGCCGGAACATGAAGGAAGCTTAACTTGCAGCGGCTGCGCGGCGGGCGCATAGCTCAAAAAACAAGCATAATCGGAGTCCCGCCATGTCCCCCGCCCCTGTCCAGCGCTACAATCGCCTCTCGATCTCGCTGCATTGGCTCAGCGCCGTCCTGATCGTTCTTCTCTTCATCGGCGGCCTGACCGTCGACGCTTTCCCGAAGGACTGGAAGTCGGCTGTGATCAACCTGCATGCGATCGGCGGCCTCGCGTTGCTGGCGCTCGTGCTGTTGCGCATCGTCTGGCGTCTCACCCATGCCGCCCCGCCGCCGCCTGCCGGAACAAGCCCGCTTCTCGACCGCGCCGCCAAACTCGGCCATTTCGCGCTCTACGCTCTGATGCTGGCGATCCCCGTTATCGGCGTCCCGACGCTGCTGTGGCGCGGCCGCGGGCTGGATTTCGGCCTGTTCCAGATCGCCTCGCCCTTCGAGCGCACGCGTGAGATCTACAAGCCGCTGACGGAAATCCATGAACTCGCCGCCTTCGCGCTGATCGCGCTGGTCATCGGTCACGCCGGCTTCGCCGTCTGGCATCATATCAAGCTCAAGGACGGCACGCTGTTGCGCATGATGCCGGAGCGCTGATCCAGGTTCTCGATGGCGAGAACTGGTGAGGAGCGAATGCGACGTCGAGCCGAGGCAAGGAATTCGCGGATCGCGATCCGTCGCGATCCGCGAGACGACTGATGAAGGCAAGGAATAAAAGCGTGGCGTAAACCTTGCATTTACCCTGAAGCTCCAAAGTCGCGGCAGGCGCCACGGGGCGGAAGGGTGTGTGCAATGAACGCGCGGCGTTTTTTCAACAATACAAGCGGCAAGGCTTTCGAAGGACTGGCGCTCATCGCCGCCGTCATCGCTCTCGCTTCGGTCGCGACCGCCGACGTCCTCGACCGCATGGGACGCAGCGGCAGCTTGCAGCAATTCGCCTTCTTCAAGGGCTCGGGCTACGCCACGGCCGCGCACAAATCGCCCAATGGCCGAGGCGGCGATACGGGCGTCGACTACGCGCCCACCGCCTCGGTCAGGCGCACTTACGTCGAGCAGCGCTCGATCCTCGATACGCCGCTGAAGAAATAGGCGGGGCCAAACTCGCCTTCCTATTCCAGCCAGGCCGTCAGCGCCCTGTTGACGGCCTCGGGCTGCTCCATCGGCGCCATATGCCCGCAATCGGGGACTTCGACCAACGTCGCGCCGGGAATCAGCGACGCCATTTCGCGCGCCGCTGACGGCGGCGTCAGCGCGTCATCCGCGCCAACAAGCGCCATCGTCTTGCAGCGGATCGCCGGCAACGACGGTCGCGAGTCCACCCGCCCGAGGATTGCGGCCTGCTGTCGCAGAAACGTCGCGACGCCGACCTCGCGCATCATGCCGCCGACGGCGGCCTTCATGGCGACGTCGTCATGAACGGCCGGGCGCACCAGCACCGGATAAAGCATCTCGATCACGCCCTCGTAATCGCCGGCCCCGGCGCGCTGCATCGTCGCCTCGCGCCGCGCCCGGCCCTCCGGCGTATCCGGCGCGGCCGTCGTGTCGAGCAGCGCCAACCGTTCGACGCGCTGCGGCGCCTGGCGCATGATTTCCATGGCGAGATAGCCGCCCATCGACAGGCCGCAAAGCGAGAAGCTCGCCGGCGCTTCCGCCAGAATTTGCGACGCGATCTCGGCGATGCTCGTCCCGCGCGTATGGTCGGCGACCGACATGGCGACGCGCCCGGACAAGGCCTGAATCTGCGCCGCATAGAGCCGCGCGTTGCAGCCAAGCCCCGGAATGAAAAGAAGATGCGAACTGGCGGCCATGGGGTCTCCTTCAAGGCGGTTGGCGTCGATTGTGCGTCGCTTTGGCCGCGCCGTCAGCCCCACCTCCGGGGAAAACAGGCGGAAAACCGCGAAAACATTTGACTTTCCGGTAATTGCCGCGCATAGCAACGCCTGACGACCGAGAGCCCTGCGCGTGGCCGGCGTCCGTTCGCTTCCATTGAGGCGTTTTCCGTTTCACTGACGCGCTCTCAAGGCTTCCAGCGACGAAGCCGCTTTTCCGGGCCGGACGCGCCGTTGCGCGCCGCCCGCATTCTCAGGATCATGAATGACATTCTCAGAACTCGGCCTTAGCGAGAAGGTTCTGCAAGCCGTCGAAGCTTCCGGCTATACGAACCCGACTCCCATTCAGGCCCAGGCCATCCCGCACGCCCTTCAGGGCCGCGACGTGCTCGGCATCGCCCAGACCGGCACCGGCAAGACCGCCGCTTTCACCCTGCCGATGCTCTCGCGCCTCGAACAGGGCCGGGCCCGCGCCCGCATGCCGCGCACGCTCATTCTTGAGCCGACGCGCGAACTGGCCGCGCAGGTCGAGGAAAGCTTCGTCAAATACGGCGCCAACCACAAGCTCAACGTCGCGCTGCTGATCGGCGGCGTGTCCTTCGCCGATCAGGAAGCCAAGATCACCCGCGGCGCCGACGTGCTCATCGCCACGCCGGGGCGCCTGCTCGACTTCTCCGAGCGCGGCAAGCTGCTGCTGACCGGCATCGAAATTCTCGTCATCGACGAGGCCGACCGCATGCTCGACATGGGCTTCATCCCGGACATCGAGCGCATCTGCAAGCTGGTGCCCTTCACCCGCCAGACCCTGTTTTTCTCGGCCACCATGCCGCCGGAAATCACCCGTCTGACCGAGCAGTTCCTGCATAATCCGGCGCGCGTCGAAGTCGCCCGCGCCTCCTCGACCGCGACGACGATCACGCAAGGGCTCGTCGCCGCCCCGCACGGCCCCGGCAAGCGCGAGACGCTGCGGCGCGTCATTCGCGGCGCCGAGAACTTCAAGAACGCCATCATCTTCTGCAATCGCAAGCGCGACGTGGCCATCCTGCACAAATCGCTGGTCAAGCACGGCTTCTCGGCCGGCGCCCTGCATGGCGACATGGATCAGCGCGCCCGCATGGCCTCGCTCGACGCCTTCAAGAACGGCGACGTCGAACTCATCGTCTGCTCCGACGTCGCCGCGCGCGGCCTCGACATCCCGGACGTGAGCCACGTCTTCAACTTCGACATTCCGACCCATTCGGAAGACTACGTCCACCGCATCGGCCGCACCGGCCGCGCCGGAAAGTCGGGCACCGCGCTGACCATCGTCACCCGCGACGACCAGAAATATATCGACGAGATCGAGAAGCTGATCGCCAGGAAGATCGACTGGGTTGACGGCAAGACGCTCTCCGACGTCGACGATCACGTCTACGAAGAGCGCCGCGACGAACGCCGCGCCCGCCGTGATCGCGGCGAACGCTCCGAAGGCCGCACGCGCGGCGAGGGACGCGGACGGTCGCGCCGTCCCGAGCGCGACCCGGACGCCGCAGAGGCGATCGAGGCGGCCTCCGCCCCCGTCGCCCGCGCGCCGCGCGCCGAACGCCCCCGGCAGGATGAGCGCCCGCGGCGTGAGGATCGCCCCCAGCGTGAAGAGCGCCCGCATCGCGACGCGCGCCCGCGTCCCGAGCAACCGCGCTATGAGGACCGCCCCGCCCCGCGCCGCGAAGACCGCCCGCGCGGCCGCCATCGCGACCACGACGACGGCCCGCCCGTGACCGGCATGGGCGATCACGTCCCCGCCTTCATGCTGCGCTCGGTGAAGCTGAAGCCGGCGGCAGAGCCGACGAAAGCCGCGTCGGACGAGTAAGCGCCGGCGTCGCCGAGCAGGCGACCGAAAAGACAGGGCGCGACGGCGCCGGTCAAGCGGAGCCGTCGCATTCGTTGCGCATCGCCGACAGGCGATTTTCTGACGCGCCCTTCCCTTCCCGCCCGCAAATCGTCTAGCCTTCCGGCATCGGGTCTTGCCGGGAGGAAACCTCATGAAAATCACGCATCTCGCCGCAGCCGCCGCGCTCGCGGTTCTCGCGCCCGCCGCCGCTTTCGGGCAGGCCGCGCCTGCCCCTGCGGCCGCGCCCGCGCCGCCGCCGGCTGTGCAGCGCCAGAAGCTCGTCGAACAGATGTTCCCGCCGGATAAATACGCCACCTTCATCTATATGGTGAGCGTGGCGCCGGGCGGCGTCGTTGGCCTGCACACCCATCCCGGCATCGAAATGGGCTATACGCTCGACGGCGAGGCCGTGCTCAGCGTCGATGGCCAGCCCGATCTGATCATGAAGGCGGGCGTGCCCTATTCCGTGCCGCCGGGCGTGCCGCATTCGGCCAAAAACACCGGAACCTCGACCATCAAGATCGTCGCGACCTTCGTCGTCGAGAAAGACAAGCCGCTGGCGACGCCGGTTTCGCGTTAAGCTTTCTTCGGCCGTTTCGCCGCGCTCTTTTTCGCCTTCGCCTGTTTGGCGAGATCGGCGCGGCGGGCGGCCTCGAAGGCGCACGCGCACCAGCGCTTCAGCGCGTCTTCGTCGTCCTGCGCAACCTCGGGCAGCGTGTAATAGGCCATGGACTTGACCTTGCCGCCCATGTCGTAGGTGAAGCGGCGCGCGCCTTCCGCCTCGAACGCGCCCTGCGTCTGCGCATCCGCCTTGAGATAGATCTCGCCGAACGCCTCGATGGCGAAGCACAGCCCTCCGGCGTAAATCCCGTGGCCGCCGAACATCTTGCGGATCGTCACCGCGCGAAACGGCGCGAATGTCTCCTCGATGTCGGCGCGCTCCATCAGGGCTGATCCGCGACGGCTTCGGGTTTCGCCGGCGTGATGGCGACGGATTCCCCGCAACCGCAGGCCGACGTCTGGTTGGGATTGTTGAAGACGAAGCCCGACGACAATTTGCCGACCTCGTAATCCATCTGCGTGCCGATGAGGAACAGCACCGCTTTCGGATCGACGATGACGCGCACGCCCTTGTCCTCGACGACATCCTCGCCCGGCCGGATCTCCTGCGCGATCTCCATCGTATAGGACATGCCTGCGCAGCCGCCGTTCTTCACGCCGACGCGCAAACCCGTCGCGCCTTCGCGCGCCGCCATGATCTCGCGCACCCGCTCGGCGGCCGCGTCCGTCAACGAAAGAACCTGAAATTTCGAGCCCATCTTCGTCTCCTCGCGCCGTTCAAGGCGGCGCGCATCGCACACATATAAGAACGCGCTCTTCACAACCCAATAACGCGGCGGGGCCGAAAGGGCCCCTCACCACATGTCGAGCGACACGCGCGCCAGCTCCGACATGCGGCTCTGATCCCACGGCGGATCGAACACCATATTGACCTTGGCGCCCGACACGCCGTTGACGATGCTGACGGCGTTCTCGACCCAGCCCGGCATTTCGCCGGCGACAGGGCAACCCGGCGCAGTCAGCGTCATATCGACGGTGACGAAACGCGCCTCGTCGATATCGACGCGATAGATCAACCCCAGCTCGTAAATGTCGCAGGGAATCTCGGGATCGTAGACGGTCTTCAGCGCCGCGATGATGTCATCGGTCATGCGATCGAGCTCTTCGGCGGAAAAGCTCGACGGCGCGGCGACATCCGGCTTGTTCGGTTCCGGCCAATCCTGCACAGCGGCGTCGTTCATCGCATCACCCATCAGGAAAACAAGTCTTCGGCTTTGGCGAGCGCTTCGGCCAGCGCATCGACCTCGTCCATCGTATTGTAGAGCGCGAAACTCGCGCGGCAGGTCGACGTCACGCCAAAGCGCGACAGCAGCGGCTGCGCGCAATGCGTGCCGGCGCGCACGGCGACGCCGGAACGGTCGATGACGGTGGCCACGTCATGCGCATGCGCGCCCTTCATCTCGAACGAGACGATGGCGCCCTTGCCCGGCGCGCGACCGAAAATGCGCAAGGAGTTCAAACGCGACAGGCGCTCATGCGCATAGTCCGACAGGGCCGCCTCATGCGCGCGGATGCGATCGCGGCCGATCGCGCTCATGTAATCGAGCGCCGCGCCAAGGCCCACCGCCTGCACGATCGGCGGCGTGCCCGCCTCGAAACGATGCGGCGGATCGTTATAGGTGACGCGATCGAGCGTCACCTCGTTGATCATTTCGCCGCCGCCGAGGAAGGGCGGCAGATTTTCGAGCCATTTGCGCTTGGCGTAGAGTGCGCCGATCCCGGTCGGCCCGTAAAGCTTGTGGCCGGTGACGATATAGAAATCGACGTCGAGATCGCGCACGTCGACATCGAGATGCACCGCGCCTTGCGAGCCGTCGACCAGCACCGGCACGCCATGCGCATGCGCAATTCGCACGATCTCCTTGATCGGCGTCACCGTGCCGAGCACATTCGACATCTGCGTGATGGCGACGATCTTCGTGCGTTTGGTCAGAGCCTTCTCGAACGCGTCCAGCGAGAAGGCGCCGTCACCGTCCACATCGACCCAGCGCAGCACGGCGCCCTTGCGCTCGCGGTGGAAATGCCACGGCACGATGTTGGAATGGTGCTCCATGATCGACAGCACGATCTCGTCGCCCGCGCCGATATGGGCGAGGCCGAAGCTCGCGGCGACGAGGTTGATCGCCTCCGTGGCCGAGCGCGTGAAGATGATCTCGTCGGTCGAGCCCGCGTTCAGAAAGGCGCGCACGCTCTCGCGCGCGCCCTCGAAGGCGTCGGTCGCGGCATTGGCGAGGTAATGCAAGCCGCGATGCACATTGGCGTATTCATGCTCGTAAACGCGCGTCATACGGTCGATGACCTGACGCGGCTTCTGCGCCGAGGCGGCGTTGTCGAGATAGACGAGCGTCTTGCCATAAGGCTTCTCAGCGAGGATCGGAAAATCCTCGCGCAGCTTCATCACGTCATAGGGCGCGCGCGCGTCCATCAGGCGTCCCTTCCCGCAAGCCAGTCGTGGATTTCGGCGCGGAAGCGCTCGCGCAAAGCCTCGTCGCCGACATAATCGACAGCCTCGCCTGCGAAAGCCTCGACCAGCATGGCCTCGGCGATGCGGCGTGGAATGCCGCGCGCCTGCGCATAGAAAAGCTGCGCGTCATCGAGTTGCGCCACCGTCGCGCCATGACCGCAGGAGACGTCATCGGCGAAAATCTCAAGCTCGGGCTTGTTGAACATGCCGGCGCCGTCGCGCAGCAGCAGCGCGTTGGATTTCATCGCGCCATCGGTTTTCTGCGCGTGGCTCTGCACCACGATCTTGCCTTGAAACACGCCCGTCGCCTCGTCATCGACGATGGTGCGGAAGAACTCGCGGCTCTCGCATTCGCGCGCGTTATGTTCGACGACCAGCGTCGTGTCGCCATGCTGGCGGCCATGCAGGAGGTTCGCGCCGCGCAGAGCGAAATGCGCGCCTTCTCCATCGAGACGCGCGAAAATCTGCCGCCGCCACAGGCCGCCGGTCATGGTCAGCGCGAAGCTCTCGAAACGGCTGGCGCGGCCCATGCGAACCATCAGGCTTTGCGTCTGAACGCTCGCTTCGCCATCGTCGCGCGTTTCCACAACATGATCGAGCGCGGCGAGATCGCCGATATCGAAAATCAGCGCTGCGTTGCGCTGATGCCCCGCGCCGCCCAGGGCGAATCGCGTCTCGACGACGCGCGCCCGCGCGCCCTTGGCCAGACGCACGGCGCTGCGTGTGTAGGAACTCTGCGCGACGGCGCCCGTCGCGACATCGACAAGCTCGATGTCAGCGTCGCCGGCAACCTCGATCAACGCGCCGTCCTGCATGAAGGCGGCATTGAGATCGACGGCCGCATCGTCCCCGCCAAGACCGAAACCGGCGATAAGCTCGCCGCTCGCATCGGACGCGAGCGCCTGCCCGAGCGAGACGAGACGAACGCCCTCGCCGCCCTGCGACAATTCGGCGACGTAATGCCCGTCGATCAGAACGGCGCGCGCGCCTTGCGCCTTTTGCAGCCGCGCCTTCACGGCGGCGATTGTCGCCGCGTCGGGCGCGACCGCGAGCGGCAGCGCCGCGCGCATGGCGCCGCGCAGATCGGTGTAATGCCATTGCTCGACGCGACGCGTCGGCAGGCCGCGCGCGGCAAAGCGCGCCATCGCGGCCGCGCGCAGGTCGCGCGCGTTGCGCGGCGCAAACAGCGCGATCAGCGCCGCCTCGACGGCGTTATGCGTGCGCGTCGGCGCGGTCATCACGCCGCCTCCTCGACATAATCGCGATAGCCGTTCTTTTCGAGTTCGAGCGCCAGTTCAGGCCCGCCCGTCTTCACGATGCGCCCCTTCGACATCACATGCACCGTGTCGGGTTTGATGTGATCGAGCAGACGCTGGTAGTGCGTGATGACGAGAAAGCCGCGCGCCGGCGAGCGCAGCGCGTTGACGCCCTCGGAGACGACGCGCAACGCGTCGATGTCGAGACCGGAGTCCGTCTCGTCGAGAATGCCGAATTTCGGCTCCAGCAGCGCCATCTGCAACACTTCCATGCGCTTCTTCTCGCCGCCGGAAAAGCCGACATTGAGCGGACGGCGCAGCATCTCCTGCTTGACGCCGAGCTTATCGGCGACGGCGCGCACGCGCTTCAGGAAATCGGGCATCGACAGTTCGGCCTCGCCGCGCGCCTTGCGCTGCGCGTTCATCGCCGCCTTGAGGAACGTCATGGTGGCGACGCCGGGAATTTCGAGCGGATATTGGAAGGCCAGAAACAGCCCGTGCGCCGCGCGCATGTCGGGCGAAAGCTCAAGAATGTTTTCGCCGTTAAGCAACACCTCGCCGCCCGTCACCTCATAGCCCGCGCGGCCCGAGACGACATAGGACAGCGTCGACTTGCCCGAGCCGTTCGGCCCCATGATGGCCGCGACCTCGCCGGCCTTCACGCTGAGCGTCAGCCCCTTGATGATTTCCTTGCCGCCGACCGAGGCGTGCAGATCGCGAATTTCGAGCATTGTCCAGACCTTCAAAAATCTTGCCTTGCAGCAGCGCCTTCTTCCCTCTCCCCGCGCGCGGGGAGAGGGTCAGGGTGAGGGGCCAATCGTAGAGCGCGCTCTTGCAAGCACAGCCTGAGCCCGGCCCCTCATCCGGCGCTGCGCGCCACCTTCTCCCCGCATGCGAGGAGAAGGGAATTCATCCCACGCTCCCCTCAAGCGAGATCGCGATCAGCTTCTGCGCCTCGACGGCGAATTCCATCGGCAATTGCTGCAGCACGTCGCGCACGAAACCGTTGACGATGAGCGCTGTCGCCTCCTCCGCCGAAAGCCCGCGTTGCATGCAGTAGAAAAGCTGGTCGTCGGATATTTTCGAGGTCGTCGCTTCGTGCTCGAACACGGCCGAGGCGTTGCGCGACTCGATATAAGGCACGGTGTGCGCCCCGCATTTGTCGCCGATGAGCAAGCTGTCGCAATTGGTGAAATTGCGCGCGCCCCTGGCCTTGCGATGCGCCGAAATCTGGCCGCGATAGGTGTTCTGCGAACGTCCCGCCGAAATGCCCTTGGAGATGACGCGGCTCGTCGTGTTCTCGCCCAGATGGATCATCTTGGTGCCGGAATCGACCTGCTGCATGCCGTTGGAAATGGCGATCGAATAGAACTCGCCGCGCGATTCCGCGCCACGCAGAATGCAGCTCGGATATTTCCACGTGATGGCCGAGCCGGTTTCGACCTGCGTCCATGAGATTTTCGAGCGATCGCCACGGCAGTCGCCGCGCTTCGTCACGAAATTATAGATGCCGCCGCGCCCCTCGCTGTCGCCGGGATACCAGTTCTGAACCGTCGAATATTTGATCTCGGCGTCTTCCATCGCCACGAGTTCGACGACGGCGGCGTGCAACTGGTTTTCGTCGCGCTTGGGCGCCGTGCAGCCTTCGAGATAGCTGACGTAGGAGCCCTTGTCGGCGATGATCAGCGTGCGTTCGAACTGCCCCGTATTCTGTTCGTTGATGCGAAAGTAAGTGGACAATTCCATCGGGCAGCGCACACCCGGCGGCACATAGACGAAGGAGCCGTCGGAGAAGACCGCGCTGTTGAGCGTAGCGAAATAATTGTCGGTCGCCGGCACTACCGTGCCGAGATATTTGCGCACCAGATCGGGGTGATCGCGCAACGCTTCCGAAATCGGGCAGAAGATGACGCCGGCCTTGGCGAGTTCCGCCTTGAAGGTCGTCGCCACCGACACGGAATCGAACACCGCGTCGACCGCGACTTTCGAGGTCTTCACGCCGGCGAGGATTTCCTGTTCGCGCAGCGGAATGCCGAGCTTCTCGTAGGTGCGCAGCAGCTCGGGATCGACGTCGTCGAGCGTCTCCGGCTTCGGCATGTTCTTCGGCGCGGAATAATAATAGAGGTTCTGGTAGTCGATCGGCGGATAATGCACCCGCGCCCATGTCGGCTCTTCCATGACGAGCCAGCGCCGATAGGCGTCGAGACGCCATTCGGTCATCCATTCGGGCTCGTTCTTTTTCGCCGAAATGAAGCGGACGATATCTTCGTTCAGGCCCTTGGGGGCCTTCTCCGACTCGATGTCGGTAACGAAGCCGTATTTATATTCGCCGACGTCAATGGACTTGACCTTGTCGACCGTCTCCTGGACCGCCGCCATCTAAAATTCTCCTCACCCAACGCGGGTTCAAGGCCCGCTGGCTCAGAATGTCCCTCTACATTCCACGCCTTTAGAACGATTTCAAGGCGAAACGCCCCCGCGCCGAGCTTTGAGCTTGACCAAAATCGGCCCAAGCGCCGCCATGAAGCCCGCCCGGTCGGCATCGCCGCTCGTCCAGCCGAGGCTGACGCGGACGGCGCATTTGGCGATTTCCGGTGAAACGCCCATCGCCGCCAGCACATGCGAGGCCTTCACCTTGCCCGACGAACAGGCGGACCCCGACGAGACGGCGACGCCGGCCATATCGAGCGCCATCAACAAAAACTCCGCCCCGACGCCGGGAATGGCGAAAGCCGACACATGCGGCAGCCGCGCCGTCTCCGCCCCGAAAAACACCGCGCCCGGCGCGAGCGCGCGAATATCGGTCTCGATCCCGTCGCGAATCTCAGCCAGCCGCGCCGCCTCCGCGCCCATGGCCGCGCCCGCCGCCTCCGCCGCCGCGCCGAAGCCGGCGATGGCCGGCGCATTCTCGGTGCCGGCGCGCGCGCCACGTTCCTGCCCGCCGCCGCGCAGCAACGGCTCGGCGACATGCAGCCCCGGCCGCCCGAAAATCAACGCGCCGGCGCCGAGCGGCCCGCCGAGTTTGTGTCCCGACAGAATGGCGAGATCGACGCCCAGCGCGATCATGTCGAACGGCGCCTTGCCCGCCATCTGCACGGCGTCGCACACGACAAGGCCGCCAGATGCGTGAACCAGGGCCGCCGCCTCGGCCACGGGCTGGATGACGCCCGTCTCGTTATTCGCGGCCTGCAAGGCGAGCATCACGCGCTCGCCAGCGATCAAAGCCGCAAGCGCATCGAGGTCGATCCGCCCGTGCGGCAGAAGGGGAGCCCGGGTCACGGCCCCCGCCGCAAAGCGATGGCCGTCGAGAACGCACGGATGCTCCCCGGCCGAAACGATCAGCCGCGCGAAAGCTTCGTCCGCCCCGCCGATGCGCGGCGTCAGCGCCAGCGCCGCCGCCTCGCTGCCGCCCGAGGCGAACACGACCTCAGCCGGCCGCGCCCCGACGAGCGCGGCGATCTGGCCGCGCGCCGTCTCGATCGCCGCCCGCGCCGCCCGCCCCTCGGCATGGATTGACGAGGCGTTGGCGCCGGCGTCAAGCGCCGCCAGCATCGCCGACCGGGCTTCCGGGCGCAGCGGCGTCGTGGCGTTATGGTCGAGGTAAAGGCGCGGCTTCATGACGTTTCCTTAGACGCAGCCGTCGCCGCGCACAAACGCCGACGCTCAGCGCAGCGTGTTCTTCGCCAGGTAGTAATAAGCGCCGAATTCATTGGCGCTGGAAAAAGCATTCGGGCACGAGGCGACGCCCCATGCGCCGAGAACCCATTTCGTCGTCCCGCCGTCGAAGGTGACGTTCGACGCCCGCGCCAATTCGGCGCCGGTCGCGCGGTCAATGATCTGCGTCGTCGAAACGCCCGCGTTTGGCCGCTGTTCGAACGTCTCGCGCACCTCGTAAAGCGCGCTTGGGCTGTCGATGGGGGTCTCGACGATCTTGCCGTCAGCCGCGCGTGAAAGCCGCACATAGGCCGCGCGCCGATAGATATCCTTCATCTCGATCCAGTCGAATCCGTCGCTCTGCACATAACGCATGCCGAAACTATTGGCTGTGCCGGATGTCAGCAGAAAGCCGTCCGCCTTGGCCTTGGCGCGGATAACCGGCGGCCCGACCTCGGCGCAGACGCGCGCAAAGCCAGCGCGGTCGTAGGCGTAAATGGCGGCGACCGGGATCAGCGTTGCGGCGGCCGCAAGCGCCCACGCGCGACGCAAACCCCGCCGGCGCAGCAAAATCGCGACAATCGCAAGAGCCACAACCAGCAATACGGGCGCGAACGCCGCCCAAAGAACGCCGATGAGCATCATGAATTCGTCCTTCCGCTGGCTCGACGGGATCGTCCGAACATCCATCCTATCCCGAAAATCCTTGCATTTCGGCCCCCGCCCCGTGGTAGAAGCCGGCCGAGCAAGAAGGGACAGCTATGCCCGAAGTCATTTTCACCGGCCCCGCCGGTCGTCTGGAAGGTCGTTTTCATCCCTCCAAGCAGCGCGGCGCGCCCATCGCCATCGTGCTGCACCCGCACCCGCAATTCGGCGGGACGATGAACAACCAGATCGTCTACAACCTCTATTACGCCTTCGCGGAACGCGGTTTCTCGGTGCTGCGCTTCAATTTCCGCGGCGTCGGCCGCTCGCAGGGCGCCTTCGACCACGGCCAGGGAGAACTCTCGGACGCCGCCGCCGCGCTCGACTGGGTGCAGTCGATCAACCCGGAAGCGCGCGCCTGCTGGATCGCCGGCGTGTCCTTCGGCTCGTGGATCGGCATGCAATTGCTGATGCGCCGCCCGGAGATCGAGGGCTTCGTCTCCATCGCCCCGCCGGCCAATCGCTTCGACTTCTCGTTCCTCGCGCCCTGCCCGTCGTCGGGCCTGTTCGTCCATGGCGATCAGGATCGCGTCGCGCCGCTCAAGGAAGTCACCGGCCTCATCGAGAAGCTGAAGACGCAGAAGGGCATCGTCATCGAGCACGCGGTGATCCCGGGCGCGAACCACTTCTTTGAGAATTGCGTCGATCCGCTGATCGAGGAAGTTTCGGCCTATCTCGACAAGCGCCTTGGCAATCCGCCGCGTCTGCCGACGCCGACGCGGGCTGATTGACGCAGCGTCGAGACGACATGACGCGCGAGATCGCGATATTTGCGCTCTCGCGCCGGTCGTGCGCTTGCTATTTCGGCGCGCCCGAGCGCAACAGCAGATAATCGTTGGCGCGACCGACTTCGGTGAAGCGCGCCATCACCTCCGCCGGCACGGCCTTGACGCGGGTGCGGCTCACCGCCGCCCAGACCGGCTCGCGCGCCGCCCGCTCGCCGATCGCCGTCCAGCTCGCGGCGACATCAACGCCCTTGCGATTGTAGAACGATGCGCTGAACGGAACTTCCGGCGTATAGAGAACCGGCGCGGAATCGCCGGGCGCGATCTTCGCCTTCAACGCCAGAACCGGCTTTTGTGTGCGCAGCAGCGCCGAATCCGCCCTGAAATGCGCGAACAGCGAGAAGCCGAGCACGGCCGCCGGCCCGATGACGAAACAGGCTGCGAGCGCCGCGCGTGAGCGCTCGCTCCAGCTGCGCCACAGCACATGCGTCGCGAGCAGCGCGATCGCCGGCAGCGACGGCGCGGCGTAGGTGATCAGCACGTGACGCGGCAGCGAGAAGAAGAACAATTGCGCCACAGCCCAGACGGCGAGATAGCGCAGCCAGTCGTCTTTTCGAAACTCCGGCGCCAGCGCCGCCTGCCGGCGCGACTTGAACAGCAGATCCCACAGCGCCAGCAGCGACCACGGCGCCGCAGCCGCCAGCGCGAAGGGCCAGATCGTCCCCATCGGCGTGATGATGCCGTGGCCGTAGCGGTCCGGCCAGCGCGGATTGGTGTAGCGCTGGTAATGCTCGCCCACGAGGAAATAGTCGAGAAAGCCGGGATAGGCCCGCTCGGCCAGCACATACCAGGGAATGACGATGAGCAGCGTGAGCGGAACGCCCGTCAGCCACGGCAGGCGACGGAAGCAATCGCCCCACCGGCCTTGCCATGTCAGATAGACCGTCAGCGGCAGGCCGATCAGCACGCCGCCGACCGGCCCCTTGATCAGCAGGGACGCCGCCGCGCCGACGAAGAAAGCGTAGCCCCAGAGACGCCCCTCGCCGCTCAACGCTTTGTAGAACGCGACCATCGCCAGCGTGATCGACAGCGCGAAGGAAATATCGGGCAGCACCGTCCCGGCGAGAAAGTTCACATAGCCCATGCTGGCGAAGATCGCCGCCGCCGCGAGCGCGAAATCGCGCCCGCGCGCCAGCGCCATCAGCCAGACGAGAAAGGCGCTCGCGCCCACCATCAGCAGCGCCGGCAGCCGCGCCGCAAATTCCGACGCGCCGAACAGCGCGAACGAAATCGCCGTGATCCAGAACGACAGCGGCGGCTTGGCGAGATAGGGATCGCCCGGCGCGAAGGACGGCGTCACCCAATTGCCGCTCTCCACCATCGTCAGCGGAATGAGACTGTAGCGCCCCTCGCTCGAATCGAGCAGCGGATAGATCGGCAGCGCCGCGAGCCGCGCCAACACCATCACGGCGAGGCAGATCAGCAGAAAGCGGCGGTTGATGGTCAGGTTCATGCGAGGGTTCCGAACGCGGGCCCGCAGTCTTTGCCCCGCCATGGAGGCGGAAGCAAGGCTTTCAGCCGCGCGCCCGCGCCAGAACCCCGCCCGTGAGCGGCGCCGGCGCGCCCGTCGTGGTCGGGAAGGTCAGCGGCAGCCCCTTCAGCGACCGCACGGCGAGATAGGCGAAAGCCTGCGCCTCCATCGCTTCCGCCGACCAGCCGAAGTCCTCCGCCGGCGCGACGCGGCAGGCGAGCCGCGCGGCCAGCATGCGCATCAACGTCGGATTGCGCGCGCCGCCGCCGCAGACGACGACGACATCGGCCGGCGTCGGCAAGGCGCGCACGGCTTGCGCCAGCGTCTCGGCGGTGAAGGCCGTCAGCGTCGCCGCCGCGTCCTCGGTTGCAAGGCCGGCGACGGCGGCGCGCGAAAAGGCGTTGCGGTCGAGCGATTTCGGCAAGGGCGCGGCGAAGAACGCATGGGCCGTCAGCGCCGCGAGCGCGGCGTCATTGACATGGCCTCGCGCCGCGCAGGCGCCGTCGCGGTCGATGGCGACGCCCGTGCGCTCCAGCATCAGATCGTCGAGAAGCGCGTTGCCCGGCCCCGTGTCGCCGGCCAGCGGATCGCGTCCCGGCGCCAGCGACGTGATATTGGCGACGCCGCCGATATTGGCGACGACGACAGGACCGGCGAGCCCCGCCGCGCGCGCCAGCGCCTGATGAAAGACGGGCACCAGCGGCGCCCCCTGCCCGCCCGCCGCGACATCCGCCGCGCGCATGTCGAACACGACATCGACGCCGCAGGCCCGCGCCAGCGCGGCGCCGTCGCCGATCTGCACGGTCAGTCGCTGATCCGGCTTATGCAGCACGGTCTGGCCGTGAAAGCCGATCACGTCGAGCGTCTCCGGCCGGATGGACTGCGCCCGCAGGAACGCCGCGACGGCCTCGGCGTGCCGCTCCGTCACCAGCCGCTCGGCCTCAGCCAGCGCGCCAGGCCGCGCCGTCCGGTCCGTGAGCGCCGCCGCATCCGCCAGAGCCGCGCGCAGCAACGCGCGATCCTCGTCCGAATAGGCGAAGGAGGCGAACGGCCCGAAAACGACGCGCCCCGCCCCGTCCGTCTCGATCAGCGCCACGTCGACCCCGTCCATCGACGTGCCGGACATCAGGCCAAGAGCGCGGGTGAGAGACATCGGGCCGAATCCTAGTGAGCAATGCGCTCATTATAGCGCCCAAAACCTCCTTCCAATCGCGCCGCACACAACCTTCTCCCGGCGGGAGAAGGTCCGGCCGGAGGCCGGGGATGAGGGGTTACGCGGGCTGCGGGATTGGCGGCGGCGGGGCGGTTGGCGCTGTCTTGACCAGCGCGCAAACCCCTCACCCCGGCCCTCCGGGCCGACCCTCTCCCTCTGGGAGAGGTTTGCGCAACGCCGCCTCTTTTGCCTCCTCCGCCTCCCGCCGCTTACGCGCTTCGGCGAGCCAATAATCGCGGCGGGCGCGCCATGCATCCCAGCGGGCGTCGCGCGCCTCGGCCTCACGCTTTGCCTGCACTTGGTCAACAAGCCACCGCTCATTGACCGGCCGTTCGACGCCCGGCGGCAAAGCTGTCGCAGCATCGCCCCACGCCGCAACAAGCTGTAGAGAGGTAAGGTTTTTCACCGCGCTCAGATCGACACCATCGAGCCAAGCGTCGTCGAGCGAAGCGCCGCCAAGATTAGCATCGGTCAATTGCGTGCGCGCCAGTGAAGCAACTTTAAAAGACGCATTATACAGGAGCGCTCCTTCAAGATAAGCCCCGTCCAACTGCGCGCACTCAAGATGCGCGTTCATCAACCGGGCGCATTCAAGATGCACCTCAATTAGCTTTGCGTCTTCAAGATGCGCATACATCAGCATCGCGCTTTCAAAATGCGTCGCAAATAGCTCCGCGCTTTCAAGATGCACTTCGTCCAGCCGTGCGCCGTCAAGACGCGCCCCACGCAGCCGCGCGCATTCAAGATGCGCCCTATAAAGTCCCGCGCCTTCAAGGTGCGTCCCAACCAGTCGCGCGCCTTCAAGATGCGCCCTGTGGATCAGCGCTTGCTCGAGATGAGCGCCATCGAAAATCGCCTCTTCGAAATGCAATCCTTCCAACCGCGCTTTCATCAGCGCCGCGCCGGTGAAGTCGAGCCGCCAGGCGTCGGGATTGGCGCTCGCCTTACGTGACTTCATCTCGAACGCACGACGATTCGCGCCGCGCCGCCCGATGACGGTCAACGCCGCTTGCACATCGACAGAGGGCGCGCGCAAGGCGCTCCCCCACTCCGTGAGCAAAATCCCCTGATCGACCGTCGGTATAACTGCTCTATACGCCGCCCGCACCTCCTCACTCATCTCCGGCGGCGGCGGGCCGCAATTCTTGCGCACGTAGGCGCACAGAATCTCCATGATCGGCCAGTGCAGCGGCTCGTAATCGCGCGCGAGCTTTTCGAGCGCGTAGATGGCGCCGAGCCGCACTTCGGTGTTGGGAACGGTCTTGATTTCCGTCTCGATCTTGCCGTCGTCGCCCTTGACGCTGACTTTCTCCTCCCGCGTCGCGCCCAATTGCTCGACGGCCTTCGTCAGCAGACTCGTGTAGAGATTTTCCTGCGCGATGCGGCTGTTCTCTTTCGCCGTCTCGGTGGCGATGCGGTTCGCCCGCGCCGCGATGATCACCCGCCAGATGACGAAGGGCGCGCCGACAAGGCCCGCGAGGCCGAGCAACAGCTTGTTGATGTCGTCGGGCGAGCGCGCGCTGTCAAAAATGGCGCCGATCGTGCGGCCGAGCATCCACAATGCGGCTACGAAAATGGCGATCCCGCCAATAATCAGCACCGCATAGACAACGCCGGCGAACAGGTCATGCGGATTGCGCAAATAGGACAGGTTGAGAACGCGCCAGCCCAGCCGCTCTGTCCGCGCTTCGATATCGGGCTGCTGGTCCGTCATGCTCCCTCCCCCGCCTGACTTTCTAGCAGAACCGCAACCTTCGGCGCAGACCCGATTTTCGCGGGGGCCTGCCGCCCGTCGCCGGCGCGCCAGACTGGCCGCAACCCTTTTTTCCCGCGCACGATTGCGCCTTCGTCCCCAAGGCAATAAACCTCGCCGCACATTCCGCGAGGACGACCATGGCCGACGATTTCCGCCCGCAATCCGATTTTCTGCGCACATTGATCGAGCGCGGCTATGTGCATCAATGCTCGGATTTCGCCGGGCTCGACGCCAAGGCCAAGGCCGGCGACCTCGTCGCCTATATCGGCTTCGACTGCACCGCCCCCTCGCTGCATGTCGGCTCGCTGGTGCAGATCATGCTGCTGCGCTGGCTGCAGAAGACCGGCAACAAGCCCGTCGCGCTGATGGGGGGCGGCACCACGCGCGTCGGCGACCCCTCCGGCCGCGACGAAAGCCGCAAGCTGCTGTCGATCGAAGACATCGACAACAACAAGTCCGGCATTCGCAAGGTTTTCTCGAAATTCCTGACCTTCGGCGAGGGCAAGACCGACGCGGTGATGGTCGACAACGCCGACTGGCTGACCAAGCTCAACTACATCGACTTCCTGCGCGACGTCGGCCGTCATTTCTCGGTCAACCGCATGCTGGCGATGGATTCGGTCAAGCTGCGCCTCGATCGCGAGCACGAACTCTCCTTCATCGAGTTCAACTACATGTGCCTTCAGGCCTATGACTTCGCCGAATTGTCGAAGCGCATGGGCGTGAATTTGCAGATGGGCGGCTCCGATCAATGGGGCAATATCGTCACCGGCATCGATCTCGGCCGCCGCATGGGAACGCCGCAGCTTTACGCGCTCACCTCGCCGCTGCTGACCACCGCCTCGGGCGCCAAGATGGGCAAGACCGCCGCCGGCGCCGTCTGGCTCGAAGCCGATATGCTGCCCGTCTACGATTACTGGCAATTCTGGCGCAACGCCGAGGACGGCGACGTCGGCCGCTTCCTGAAGCTGTTCACCGAGCTGCCGCTTGACGAGATCGCCAGGCTCGAAGCCCTGCAAGGCGCCGAAATCAACGAGGCGAAGAAAGTGCTGGCGCTCGAAGCCACCAGCATGATCCACGGCCGCGCCGCAGCCGAGCTTGCCGCCGAAACCGCGCGCAAGACGTTTGAAGAAGGCGTCACCGCGGCCTCGCTGCCGAGCGTCGAGATCGCGCGCGCCGAACTTGCGGCAGGATTGGGCGTGCTCTCGGCCTTCCACAAGGCCGGGCTCGTCGCCTCGACCGGCGAAGCGCGTCGGCAAATCAAGGGCGGCGGCCTCAAGGTCAACGACGCGACGGTGACGGACGAGCGCGCGACCTTGCGCGAGAGCGACCTCATCGACGGCGCCATCAAGCTGTCGCTCGGCAAGAAGAAGCACGTGCTGCTGAAAGCCTGAACTCAGCGCTCGGGCGAAAACGTCTCGACCGACGGCAATTGCTGCGGCGCGCGGCGCGGCGCGATCGACATCGGCGCATTCGCGCCGCCCGGCGCGGAAGGCGACGTCTGCGTCGGCATCGGCTGGCCCGCGCCGAAAATCTTGCGGAAAATGCCGGGCGCCAGCGCCGACAAGGGATTGACGTTCAGCGTCGGCGAACTGACCGAACCGGTCAGCCGGTAATTGACGCCGAACACGCCTTCGTTCGAACCGCCGCCGATGATGACGCCGACGACGGGAATGCGCGCCAGCAGATTGTTGAGCCCATAGGCCGGCACGAACGTGCCGGCGACGTCGAGCCGGTCGCGGGCGAAATCGACCCAGCCTTCGGCCGTCGTGCCGATGGACGGGCTGTAGATCGTCGCGTCGCGCAATTCGATGCGGCTGCCGAGTTTGGCGAAAGTGGTCGAGAAGCGCTGAAACTGCACCAGCGTCGGATTGACCCGCGCGCGCTCGCGCTCCTGTGGCGGCGCCTCGTTGACGAGCCGGCGCAGCGCCGGCTCGTCGCGCAACACGAAATCGCGAATGACGATGACGCCGTCGAGACGGTCTTCGCCCGCGCGCATGTCGAGCGCCATGAGGCCGCCTTCCATGCGCTTGTAGATATCGAGAAAACTCAGCAGCGAGCCGGCGTCGGCCGTGCCGACATGCACCTGCGCGCCGCCGCCGGCCGCCGTGGTCGAAGTGATGTTGAGCGCGTCGCGGCCGAAGCGTCCCGCGAGACTGGCCGAGCGCAACGTGTCGCCGCGTTTCGTCAGACGCAGTTCGACGCCGCTGGCGATCTGCTTGTTGTAGCCGGTGACGATGGGCGACTTGAGATCGAGCTCGATCTCGCCGCTGCCGCCGCGCCCGCCGCCATGTCCGCTGGCGAAAATCGACTTGAGGAAAGGCCGCGCGTCGATGTTCGACGCGCGCGCCACCACCTTGGTCGTCGTCCCCGATTTGGTGACGTCGACGCGCATGTCATCGCTGGGCGAAACCTTCACCTGCGTCAGATGCGCCGCAGCAAGGCTGCCGTCAGCCTGCAGATCGACCGAACCGCGGGCGGACAATCCGGCGCCTTCGAAAACCAGATTTTCCAGCGTCACGGGCCCTTCGCCCGGCGTCACCGCGAAACTGAGCTTCGCCGCCTGCCCGGCCGGCTTGACGACGCCCGGCGCGACGCCGTCGAGGCCGGCGCGCGTCAGATCCATTTCGACAAGGGCTTTCGGTTTGCCCGAGGCGCCAAGCGGCGAGACGAAGCGCACGCCGACCGGCCCGGAAAGACCGGGAATTTGACCAAATCCATGTTTGGCGCGCAAAGCCTCGTCGAGCGTCAGCGAGATCGACGCCTCGCCGACGCGGTCGGCCGGCTTGCGCATCTCGATCTGAGCCGACGCGCCGAAAATGCGGCCCTGCCCGGTCGCCACGACGCCCGACGGATCGACCGACACCGCGAGATTGGCGTTGTCGAGGCCTTCCTTGCCGACCAGCCGCTGCACGCCGAAATTCGTGACATTCGTCTGGATGTTCATATGCGTGCTGTCAGGCCCGGCGCCCTTGCCGAGCATCAGGCTGAGGCCGAAGCGCCCCTCGATCTGCCCCTTGATCGTGGCGGCGTCGAGCGGGATCGTCGCATAAGGTTTCAGAGCTGGAGAATTCAGCAAATCCGCGACGGCGTCGATATTGCCTGCAATGCGCGTCGCGAGTTTCGCCGGCGTCGGCTTGATCGCGGCGTCGGGCACGTTGAATTTGCCATCGAGCATGTTCAGGCGCGCTCCGGAGCGCGTCTCGACATAGCCGCTGGCGACAGTCAGATCAGTCGTGCGGCCAGTGACATGTCCTGTCGCCTTCAGCCCCTGCAAGGGCGGCGCGCCGTTCAGGAATTCAAGCTTGCCGTCCGTGACGGTGAAATCGACGGCGACCGCTTCGGCGCGCGGCAACGGCTTGTCGGCGCGCATCGCGCGCAGGTCGCGCCCATCGAAATTCAGACCGACACGCACGCCTTCAACCGCGCCGTTCGTCAAATTGTTGATCAGCCAACTGCGCACCGTCGGCGCGACGAAGCCAGGCCAAAGGCGAAGAACGGAGCGCACGGGCATCGCGCCGCCGACAATATCAAGGTTGATGCGCGGCCCGTCGAACCATGTGACGTCGCCGGAAATCTTGACGTCGGAATCCGGCCCGCCGACTTCGAAAGTCTCGATTTTAAGTTGCTTGCGGTCCGGCGCCATATTCAGCTTCAGCCGTCCGCGCGACAGTTCGATGGGCTTGTCGCCGGCGCGTTCCGCGCCATAGACCGCCGGACTGTCGAGCCCGCCTTCAATCGACCAGACGCCGCCGGGGCCGGCAGGCGGCGTGATCGTCCCTGTGAACGAAGCGTGCGTCTCGCGCGAAAACAATTGCGTCTTCTGGAGGTCGAACCGGCGCAATTCGCCATTCCAGACGAAACCGCCTGTGATTTCGTCGATCATCAGCGGCGCATGATCGGGATCGTCGAGACGGAAATAACCGGAGCCGAAACTGAACCGCCCGGTCGCCGTGTCAACGACGCCGCTCGGTTGCAACGCAATGCTGAACTGCGCCGAAACCGGCATGTCGAAATCGAAGCCCGGATTACGGGCGCCGGTGACGATCGCGATTTCGTCGCGAGAAATGTCGCCGACATCGACCTGCAAGGTCTGCTTCTCGCCCGGCGCGCCTTTCGCCAGGGCGCTGACGCGCCAGCGACCGCTCGGGCCTTGCGCCGACAGACGGAAGCGCGCGCCTTCGGCATCCTTTTCGAGCGCCATTTCCAGCCCGTCGAACACCCAATTCTGCCCGGCGGCGCGATCGTCGATCACCAGCCGCGCACGCGACGCGCCGATCAGTTCGACAGCCGACAAAGGACTGTCCGGCCCGGTCATAAAGGCGATCAACTGCCGCAAACCGTCGCCGACCTGTTTCAGAACCGCGCCGCGTGGCGCGGCGACGGTCGGCGGCGCGTCCAGGACGACGCCCGGCGCCATTTCGAGCGCCGGAGGCTGCGGCGCAGGGGCCTGCGGCGCGGCTGGCGCGGCCGGATTGGCGAACGCCTGCGTCAGGGAAACCGCGTCGTTGGGATTTGTGCCCGCGGCGATCGCCACCTCGCCATTGAGCAACACGACCAACCGCAATTCGAGATCGAAAGCCTCAAGCCGCTTGATCGCGATGCGCCCGACGACAAGATCGGCGGCGCTGATCGCCAGCCGCGCCCGCGGCGCGGAGAACACCAGACGGCCAGTCGCGGTTTTCAGCGACAACCCGCCGACATCGAGCGCCGGTCCCGCGCCGCTGTCGACAATGGCGGCGCTTTTGAGGTCGAAATCATAGCCGTGCCCGAAGCGCTCCTCGAGCGCTGCGTCGATGCGCGGCAAATATTGCTGAACGTCGATCGGACCGCGCGACAACCGAACGTGAAGCGCGAAAAGCCCGATCGCAGCCAGCAGCACAACCGTCGTCGCCAGACCGACGAGCGCCAGAACGACGCGGCGAAGCCACGACCGTTTCCCGCGCGCGCCAGACGAGCGCTCGCGCAATCGCGCTGCATCGCCCCCCGCCGCCGGGGAACCGCTATTTTCGACTGCTTCGTTCAACCAGCGTCCCGATAAAAGCTGAGAAAATGACGAATCGAGATCAAAATGGTTTTATCGCAACTTGAACGCGCCGGGGCCCGCAAGTTCCTTGCCCCGCAACAACAATTTCCGGCGGAAGCATTCCCGCCTCAATGAGACAAAAGGAAGGCGCAATGACCGACGCCCTCAAGATTGGCGACAAAGCCCCCGCTTTCAAACTCCCGCGCGACGGCGGAGGCGAAATGTCGCTCTCTGATTTCTCCGGCCGCAAACTCGTTCTGTATTTCTATCCCAAGGACGACACCTCCGGCTGCACGGCCGAAGCTATCGACTTCAACCGCCTCGCCGCGGATTTCGCCAAGGCTGACGCGTCCATTGTCGGCGTCTCGCCCGATCCTGTCAAAAAGCACGACAAGTTCCGCGACAAATACGAACTGGGCTTTCCGCTTGTCTCCGACGAGACCAAGACCATGCTCGAAACCTATGGCGTCTGGGTCGAAAAGAGCATGTACGGCCGCAAATATATGGGCGTCGAACGCTCCACCTTCCTCATCGACGGCAAGGGCAAGATCGCGAAAATCTGGCGCAAGGTGAAGGTCACAGGCCACGCCGACGAGGTTCTGGCTGCCGCCCGCGCGCTGTAGGATGGCGCGTTAGCACTCTCCTAACCTTTGTTTTGCAAAGGATTAACCTTAATCATTTCTACTCGGAGGCATTGAAATCCCGTCGCGGCCGCAAGGCCAGCCGGAGTCCTCGATGTCATTGCGTTCGAGCTTTCCCAAAGCCCGCCTCCCGGATACGCACTTCTTCGTGACGTTCGCGCGCGGCGAGAGCGCGCGCTGCTTCGCGATTCGTCCGGGCGTTCTGTGGTCGCTTCTGGCGCTGCTGCCCCTTCTCGGCGCCTGGTATCTCGGCGCGACGCTCTACCTGATTTTCCGCGACGATATGCTCGCCTCGCTGATGAAGCGTCAGGCCGAGATGCAATACGCCTATGAGGACCGCCTCGCGGGCATGCGCGCCCATCTCGATCGCGTGACGAGCCGGCAATTGCTCGATCAGAACACATTCGAAGGCCAGGTGCACGACCTGCTGTCGCGTCAGGCCAAGCTTGAGGGACGCGCTGCGGTTGTCGCTTCGCTGGCGAACCAGATCGCGCTTGGGCCGGATGTCACCGGTTCCGTCGCCCGTCCGGGCGCGACAACGACGAAGGCGGCGCCGACGACCAATCCGCTGCTGACGGCGCCATCGCTGGGCGGCCCGCTGCCGGGCGGCGCCATGGGCTTCGCCCCGGTCAACGGCGCGCCGACCAAGCCGCGTCCCGAGGGCTTCGAACTACGCAGCTCGCGCGACGCCGACGGCGCCGCCGCTCCGGCGCCGCTCATGGCGGAAATTCCGCAGGAAGCCCCCCCCGAAAGCCTGCCGACGCGCCTGACGGGCGTCGCCTCGACGCTCGATCAGATCGAACGCCAGCAGATTCTCGCCATGGCGCAGATGGAAAAGCCGGCCGTCGCCGCCGCGCAGCGTCTGCGACAGACTTTCGCCGATATCGGCCTCTCCGCGGACCGGCTCGCCCCGCCTAAGGGCGCGGCGGCGGCGATCGGCGGTCCCTTCGTGCCGCTCAAGGTCGATCCCAACGGCTCGCCGTTCGAGCACGGCGTGGCCCGGTTGCAGGAGGCGATGAAAACCAGCGTCAAGCTGCGCGCGCTCGTGCCTTACGTGCCGCTGCGCAAGCCCCTACCCGGCGCTGAAGTGACTTCCGGTTTTGGCGGCCGCGTCGATCCCTTCTTCGGCCGCGCCGCCATGCACGCCGGCATCGATTTTCGCGACGAATACGGCGCGCCGATCCGAGCCACCGCCGCAGGCAAGGTCGTCACGGCCGGCCCCAACGGCGGCTATGGCAATATGGTCGAGATCGACCACGGCAACGGCCTGTCGACGCGCTACGCGCATATGTCCGCCGTGTCCGTTTCTGAAGGCCAGAGCGTCGAGGCCGGCGCCATCGTCGGCAAGCTCGGCTCGACCGGCCGCTCCACCGGCCCGCATCTGCATTACGAAGTGCGCATCGACGACGAAGCGGTCGATCCGGCGCGCTTCCTGCGCGCCGGCGGCAAGCTGTTCAGCCACGGCGGCTGACAAAACCAAAACGCCAAAGCGTCCGGCTAATCCACGTCGTCCACGACAGCCGGCCCGCCGCCGTTGACGCGTTGCGCCAGCGAGGCCTCCATGAAGGTGTCGAGATCGCCGTCGAGCACGTCGCCCGGCGTGCCTGACGTCATGCCCGTGCGCAGATCCTTCACGAGCTGATAGGGCTGCAACACGTAGGAACGGATTTGATGGCCCCAGCCGATGTCGGACTTCGACGCCGACACGGCGTTGGCTTCCGCCTCGCGCTTCTCCAGTTCCTGCTCGTAAAGCCGCGCGCGCAGCATGTTCCACGCCGTGGCGCGGTTCTTGTGCTGCGAGCGTTCGCCCTGACAGGCGACGACGATGCCCGAAGGAATATGCGTGATGCGCACGGCCGAGTCGGTCGTGTTGACGTGCTGGCCGCCCGCGCCCGACGAGCGATAGGTGTCGATGCGGCAGTCGGATTCCTTCACGTCGATTTCGATCTTGTCGTCGATGACCGGGAACACCCAGACCGAAGCGAAGCTCGTATGCCGGCGCGCGTTCGAATCGAACGGCGAGATGCGCACGAGGCGATGCACGCCCGATTCCGTCTTGGCCCAGCCATGGGCGTTGTGGCCCTTGACCAGAATCGTGCCCGACTTGATGCCGGCCTCTTCGCCCGGCGTCTCTTCGATGATCTCGACCTTGAACTTCCGCCGCTCGGCCCAGCGCGCATACATGCGAAACAGCATGCGCGCCCAGTCCTGCGATTCCGTGCCGCCGGCGCCGGAATGGATTTCGATATAGGTGTCGTTGCCGTCGGCTTCGCCCGACAGCAAGGCCTCGACCTGCCGGCGCTCCGCCTCGGCCTTGATGCCTTTCAGCAGCGCGACGCCTTCCTTCTCCGTGTCGGCGTCGCCCTCGGCTTCGCCGAGCTCGACCAGCGTCACGGCGTCGTCGAGTTCGCGTTCGATCTTGGCGACGAGGCCGAGCTTTTCTTCAAGCTCGGTGCGCTCGCGCATGACTTTCTGCGCGGCGTCGGCGTCATTCCAGAGATTGGGGTCTTCGGCTCGGGCGTTCAGTTCCGCGAGACGGCGTGTGGATGTTTCGACGTCAAAGATGCCTCCTCAGCAGTCCCACGGACTGCTTGATGGCTTCGACGAGCGCTTCAGGCTCTGCGCGCATGGCTCTCTCATGCTGGAAAGAAACGAAACGCGCCGGACGGCGCGCTTCACGAAATGTGGCGGCAACCTAGTCGCGCGCGGACCGTCAGTAAAGCCCGCCCGTGCCGGTTCCCACCGCCCGGTCGGCGTCGCCGGACGCGCCGGAACGGCCCGCGTCGCCGATCACCGAATAGGAATCCGGCGGCGCCGTGCCCGGCTTGAAGGCTTCCAGAATCGAGCCCGCGCCGCTGGCGCGCATGCCGGTGCGTGCGTCGACCGAGATCAGCTTGACGCCGGCCGGCACGCGGAACGGCGTGTCGGGCTTGTCCTTCAGCGCGACCTTCATGAAGTCGCGGAAGATCGGCGCGGCATATTGGCCGGCGGTGGCGGAATCGCCGAGCGAACGCGGCCGGTCGTAGCCCATGAACACGCCCACCGTGAGATCGGGCGAGAAGCCGACGAACCACACGTCCTTGGCGTCGTTGGTCGTGCCGGTCTTGCCGGCGATATGCTTGCCGACTTCCTTGATGATCTGCGCTGTGCCGCGTTGCACCACGCCTTCCATGATCGAGGTGATCTGATAGGCGGTCAGCGGATCAAGCACCTGCTCGCGCTTGTCGATCAGCTTCGGCTCCGGCTGGTCCGTCCATTTCGCCTGATCGCAGCCCTGGCAGACGCGCTCGTCGTGACGGAAGATCGTCTTGCCCCAGCGGTCCTGAATGCGGTCGATCAGCGTCGGCTTGATGCGCCGCCCGCCATTCGCCAGCATCGAATAGGCCGTCACCATGCGCATGACGGTGGTCTCGCCCGCGCCGAGCGACATCGACAGCACCGGCAGCATGTCGTCGTAGATGCCGAAGCGCCGCGCATATTCGGCGATGAGCGGCATGCCGACGTCTTTCGCCAGACGCACCGTCATCAGGTTCTTTGAATGCTCGATGCCGTAGCGCAGCGTATGCGGGCCGTAATTGGTCGCGCCGCCATAGTTTTCAGGCCGCCAGACTTCGCCGTTGCCCTGCGAGATTTCGATCGGGCCGTCCATGATGATTGAGGACGGCGTATAGCCGTTGTCGAGCGCCGTCGCATAGACGAACGGCTTGAACGACGAACCCGGCTGACGCATCGCCTGCGTCGCGCGGTTGAACTCCGACTGATCGTAGGAGAAGCCGCCGACCATCGAGAAGACGCGGCCCGTATAGGGGTCCATCGCGACGATGGCGCCTGAAATGTCGGGGATCTGGCGCAACCGGAATTGCCCCGGCTTACCCTCCATCGGTTCGACATAGACCACGTCGCCCGGAGCGACGGCGCCGCGTACGCTGCCCTTGCGCGTCCAGCGCACGCCATCGGCCGAAATCAGGCCAGTCTCGCGCTCGCGCGCCACTTCGCCCGATTTCTCGCGCTTGGGCTGCAAGCCGATGCGCGCCGAAGCGTCGCCCGCCTCGATCACGACGGCGAGACGCCACGGCGCCACGTCGCCGAGCGCAGGCACGTCGGCGAGCGGCACGCCCCAATCCTGCGACACGTCGATCTGGCGCATCGGACCGCGATAGCCATGCGCCTCGTCATAGCGCACGAGGCCGTCGACCAGCGCCTTGCGCGCCCATAATTGCATCTTCGGATCGAGCGTCGTGCGAACCGACAGACCGCCCTCGTAGAGCTTCTTTTCGCCGTAGCGCTCGCCCAACTCGCGCCGCACTTCTTCCGCGAAGAAGCCGGCGGCGTAGGAATTCGGCGACAGCACGCGCGGATTGACGCCAAGCGGCTCCTTCATCGCCTTCTGACCGTCCGCCGCCTTGATGACGCCGTCTTTGATCATGCGGTCGATGACGTAGTTGCGACGCTCGAGCGCGCGCTCGCGCTTCAGGAACGGATGGTAATTATTGGGCGCCTTGGGCAACGCCGCGAGATAACCGACTTCGGCGATGGTCAGCTCGTGCACCGACTTGCCGAAATAATTCAGCGCCGCGGCCGCGACGCCGTAATTGCCGAGGCCGAGATAGATCTCGTTGAGATAAAGCTCGAGGATCTTTTCCTTCGGATAGGCCGCCTCGATGCGGAACGACAGCAGCGCCTCGCGAATCTTGCGTTCGAACGAGCGCTCGTTGCCGAGCAGGAAGTTCTTGGCGACCTGCTGGGTGATCGTCGAGGCGCCCTGCATATGCTTCTGGCCCTGCACCAGAACCAGGGCCGCGCGGGCGATGCCTTCGGGATCGACGCCGTTATGCGTGTAGAAATTCTTGTCTTCGGCCGAGATGAAGGCCTGCTTCAGCAGCGGCGGCAGCGCCGAGCTTGGCAGATAAAGCCGGCGCTCGCGGGCGTATTCCGCCAGCAGCGAGCCGTCGCCCGCATGCACGCGCGTCATCACCGGCGGCTCATAATTCTTGAGCTGGGTATAGTCCGGCAAGTCCTTCTGGTACTTCCAGACGATGCCGGCGATTGCGATCGCGCCCACCAGAAACACGATGGCGCCGGTCGCGAAAAGGAAACCGAAAAACCGGGCGAAAAGCCGCATTCGAAAAATGCCTTTAATTTTGCGCCGCCAAAGAAGGCGCGCCTCTCAGCTGAAAAACTGCGGCCCTCATAGCACTCTAACCGGGCTGCGATCCATGCCTTATGCGCGTCTATCCACCTGCATCCGTCGTCAATATTTGTGTCGAATCTAGGACAAAACGCCTTTCGGCGCGCCGGGCCTTCTTCACCGGCGGTCTGCGCCTCCAGACGCGGCTTGCACGGCGCCCGTCGCCGTGGCGTCGATCCTGTCCGACGCCTCGGCCTTGTCGGGCGAGCGGGCGGCGAAAAACTGCGTAATGGCGTCGGCCACGGTTGTCGCCGTCTTCTCCCGCCATTCTGGAGAGACGAGATTTTCCACGTCCTTTGCGCTCGACAGATAACCGAGCTCCAGCAGAACCGAGGGCACGTCCGGCGCCTTCAGCACCCGGAAACCGGCGCTGCGCTGCGGATTCTTGTTCAATTTGGCCGACTGCCGCCAGCGCTCGACCAGCGACCGCGCGAACACATGGCTGTAGGCGCGCGTCTCGCGCCGCGTCAGATCGAACAGAATATCGGCGACGTCGCCCATGGTTTCGTCGGCTTCGTGGCCGGCGGCCGCGTCGGCCTGATTCTCCTGCTCGGCGATGCGCGCGGCCTCGGCGTCCGAGGCGCGGTCCGAGACGGTGTAGACGGTGGCGCCCGTCACCGAGGCGCCCTCCGGCAGCATGTCCGCATGGATCGAGACGAATAGCGCCGCCTGGGCGGCGCGCGCGATCTTCACCCGGTCGCCAAGCGGAATGAAGATGTCCGACTTGCGCGTCATCACCACCTGAAAGCGGCCCGTCGCCTCAAGTTTGGCGGCGAGAAGCCGCGAAAAATCGAAAACGATGGTCTTTTCGACGGCATGCCCCTCGCCAACGGCGCCCGTATCGACGCCGCCGTGGCCGGCGTCGATAACGACCACAGGCTTGCCCGTTTTCGGGGGAGTTGGCGCGCGCGGCGCCTCGGCCCCGATCGATCCGGTCGGCGCGTCGCGCCGGCTGTCCTGCGCCGCCAGGGATTGAAACGTCGCGCGATCGACCGGCTTCAATTCAATGGTCAGCCGCGTCGGGCCGTTGGCCTCGGCGATCGGCTCGGCCGTGACGCGCGCGGCCTTCGCCGGCTGCGCCAGATCGACGACGATGCGCGATTTGCCCGGCGCCAGCAGGCCGAACCGAAACGACGCGATGACGTCCGTCAGCTTGGGCTGCTGCGTTTTACGACCACGCAGGCGCGCCGGCAGGCCGACGTTCGGTTCGATCTGAAAATTCGCTTCCGGCAAATCGACGATCAGCCGGTTGGGATTGGCGAGCAGAAAGCTCTGCGCGCTCGTCGGACCGGAGAAATCGAATTCGAGCCGCGTCGCGCCGCCCTCTTCCATCACCCGAGCTTCGGTGACCACGGGCGCGTTTGAAACCGCCTTTGTTGCGGGATGCGCCGGCGCGCGCGCCGGCGCCGCAACGCCGGCAGGCGCGAAAGCGAGCGCCGCCGCGACCAGCCAGACCGGCCAGAGATGCGCCCATGCTGTCTTTGCGCCTCGCATCATCCGCCCGTCCATACGACGACGCCGGCCGCTTGAGCGGGGCGCCATAAACCGTTCTTTAACGAATAGGCGCCGATTGGTTAACGATGCGTAAGCGCTGTTTTTCGCACGACGCAAATTCGTGATATTTTTGCAACGTTCGCGAGAAAACTTGCCAACCCCCCGCGAACAACGTAAGAAGAAGCATTCCGGTTCAGGGCCGAGTCTGTTTCACGACCGGTCTGTGCTGATGCGGCAATCCGCCGCTTTGGTCGTTCGCCTCTCCCCGATCTCATGGCGGAGGTTTGCGTCCGACCGCAGACAGGCCATGGGCGAGTTCGCCCGCGCAGAGCCTGACCCGGCGTTCGACGATCCATCGTCGGTTTCGAATAGGTGACGTGGCATGGCGAACCCCCAGTCGGGTTTGAGCTTGAAGTCGAAGCGCAGCGGCGTCGCCGCGCGCTCTGCAGCCGCGTCGGCGATTTGCGTATCAGTTGCGGCCGCCTCGCCCTTGGCGTTGCGGCCCGATTTCACCCTTCCTTCTGTTCAAGACAAGCGCATGACGCGCCGCGACAGCGGCCGCGCGCCGGCGAATATAGCGCATCGCGCTTCACGGCCGGGGCAGCGAACGCGCGCGCCCATGCCTCAAAGAGTATCTCATGGCCAACAAAATGCTCATCGACGCATCCCACCCGGAAGAGACCCGGGTGGTGGTGCTGCGCGGTAATCGCGTCGAGGAATTCGATTTCGAGTCCGCTTCCAAGAAACAGCTTCGCGGCAACATCTATCTGGCGAAAGTGACGCGCGTCGAGCCCTCGCTCCAGGCCGCTTTCGTCGATTACGGCGGCAACCGCCACGGCTTCCTCGCCTTCTCCGAAATCCATCCGGATTATTATCAGATCCCGGTGGCCGATCGTCTCGCGCTCCTCGAAGAGGAAAGCCGCGCGCACGAGGAGGAGGAAGACGAGGAGCGCAGCCAGCGCCGCTCGCGCCGCCATCGCGGACGTCATCGCGACCGCGCCGAAAAGCGCGCCGAAAACGGCGACGAAACCGTCTCGGAAAAAATCGCCATCAGCGAGAACGGCGAGGCGGAAGCGCGCGAGCCCTTCAAGCTGCCGCTCGCCATCGAACTGCGGCCCGACTATGTCGAGCCGGCTCCGGAGCCTGTCGTCGCGATCCAGCCGGCTGAAGAGCAGCCGCGCGTTGAGGAAGCGCAGCCCGTCGCTCTCGTCGATGAGGTTGCCGCAGCCCCCGAGACGCACACGCTCGCCGTCGACGAGGAAGGCTTCGCCATCGTCGAAGAACACGATTCTGACGCGGAAACCGCGCCCGCGGCCCGCGACGCCGAACACCGCCGCGGCCATGGCGAGATCGAGGACGAGGCCGAAGGCGAAGACGAGGAAGACCACGTCGAGCAGCTTGGCGGCGACGCCATGGACGAGACGCCCTATCGCGCCCCGCGCCTGCGCAAGCAATACAAGATTCAGGAAGTCATCAAACGCCGCCAGGTGCTGCTGGTTCAGGTCGTCAAGGAAGAGCGCGGCAACAAGGGCGCGGCGCTGACCACCTACCTGTCGCTCGCCGGCCGCTATTCGGTGCTGATGCCGAATACGGCGCGCGGCGGCGGCATCTCCCGCAAGATCACCGATTCGGCCGATCGCAAGCGCCTGAAGTCCATCGCGCAGGAACTGGAGGTTCCCGAGGGCATGGGCGTCATCCTGCGCACGGCCGGCGCCTCGCGCACCAAGCCCGAGGTCAAGCGCGACTTCGAATATCTGCTGCGCATGTGGGAAACCGTGCGCGAACTGACGCTGCAATCGACCGCGCCGAACCTCGTCTACGAGGAAGGCTCGCTGATCAAGCGCGCCATCCGCGATCTGTATAACAAGGACATCGACGAGGTCGTCGTTTCCGGCGACAACGGCTATCGCGAGGCCAAGGAATTCATGCGCCTGCTCATGCCGAGCCATGCGCGCAACGTCCAGCCCTATCGCGACCCGCAGCCGATCTTCGCCAAGGCCGGCGCCGAGGCGCAGCTCGACGCGATGTTCTCCAATCAGGTTACGCTGAAGTCGGGCGGCTACATCGTCATCAACCAGACGGAAGCGCTCGTCGCCATCGACGTGAACTCGGGCCGCTCGACCCGCGAACACAACATCGAGGACACCGCGCTCAGGACCAATCTGGAAGCCGCCGACGAGGTGGCGCGCCAGTTGCGCCTGCGCGATCTCGCCGGTCTCATCGTCGTCGACTTCATCGACATGGAGGAGAACCGCAACAACCGCGCCGTCGAACGCCGCATCAAGGACGCGCTGAAGAACGATCGCGCCCGCATTCAGGTCGGCCGCATCTCGCATTTCGGCCTGCTCGAAATGTCGCGTCAGCGCATCCGCACCGGCGTGCTCGAAGGCTCGACCGTCATCTGCCCGCATTGCGTCGGCGCCGGCTTCGTCCGTTCGACCTCCTCGATCGCCCTGCATGTGCTGCGTGTGCTTGAGGACGCGCTGATCAAGAATTCGGCGCACAACATCACCGTGCGCACGCGCACGGCGGTGGCCCTCTATATCCTCAATCAGAAGCGCAACAATCTGCGCGACCTCGAACAGCGCTTCGGCGTCGCCATCACCGTCGCCGCCGACGATACGCTCACCGGCTCGACCTATCACGCCATGGAGCGCGGCGAACTGGCGACCGGGCCGATCGAACCCGTCCGCAACGACATGGTTCGCGTCGACTCGATCCGTCCGATGGATATCCCCGAGGACGAAGACGAAATCGAAGACGCCGCCGAGAACGATGGCGAGGACGAGAGCGAAGCGCAGGCCGGCGGCGCCGAAGGCGATGACGATAGCCGTCGCCGTCGCCGCCGTCGCCGCCGTCGCGGCCGCGGCGCTGATCGCGAAGGCAATTTCGCGCAGGCCGACGCGCCGCAACCCTCGGATGACGGCCTCGCGCTGGTCGCCGAGATCGGCGGCGACATCCAGGCCGCTCCCTTGGGCGAAGGCGCCGAGGAAGAAACCGGCGAGGGCGAGGAATCCGGCTCGGGCGAAGGGCGCGGCCGCCGTCGCCGTTCGCGTCGCGGCGGTCGTCGCAACCGCTTCATGGCGGACGAGCAGAACGGCGAGGCGCCGGCGCTCGAACTGACCGAGCAGGACGCGCATATCGTGCAGGACGTCGAGAGCGAGCATCCTGTCGAATCCGGCGAGCCGACGCCCGAAATCGACGGCGGCTGGGTCGCGTCCCTTCCGCCAGCGCCGACGACGCCGGTCGAATTGCCGGCCGAGGTCGTCATTCCGCCGGCTCAGGACGAACGCGTCGAAGTCGTCATCGCCGAACCCGCGCCGCGCCCCGAGCGCGAGGAATTGCCCGAAGCCTCGGTCGATCCCGATCGCCCGAAACGCTCCGGCTGGTGGCAGCGCGCCAAAGGCGCCTTCGGCGGCTGAGCCTGAGAACAAGGGAAGACAAAACGGCGGCTTCGGGCCGCCGTTTTCTTGTCTAGCCCATCCAGCCCTTCAGCCGCTTCACCGCTTCGATCATCGCGCTTTCGGAGCCGGCGAAGGACAAGCGCAGGAAGCGCGCGCCGCGCGCGGGATCGAAATCGAGACCCGGCGTCGCCGCCACGCCGGCTTCGCGCAGCATCCGCGCGGCGAAATCGAGCGTGTCATTGGTGTAGCGGCTGACGTCCACGTAGATGTAGAAGGCCCCGTCCGGCGGCGGAAACTCGCTCAGGCCCAGCGCCGGCAATGCGTTGAGCAGAAGATCGCGATTGCGCGCATAGCCCGCCTTGACGGCCTCCAGCTCGTCCGTCGCGTCGAAAGCCGCCTCCGCCGCCACCTGACTGAGAAACGGCGCCGAGATCGCGAAACTCTGCTGCAGACGCTCGACGGTGCGCGTCAGCTCTTCCGGCAGCACCAGCCAGCCGATGCGCCAGCCGGTCATGCAATAATATTTCGAGAAGGAATTGACGATCACCGCCTTCTGCGAAAAGCGCAAAGCCGTCTGCGCCGGCATCGCATAGGTGAGGCCGTGATAGATTTCATCGGAGATGAAGGCGACGCCCAGTCGCTCGCAGGTCTCGCAGACGGCGCGCAGCGCGGCTTCGTCCATCATCGTGCCGGTCGGATTGGCGGGGCTCATCAGCAACACGCCGTCGAGTGGCTTTTGCGCATGCGCCGCCTCGATCATCGCCGGCGTGACGCGCCAGCCCGTCGCCGCGCTTATCGGCAAGGCGACAGTCTCGATTCCAAGCGCCTGAAAAATGTTGCGATAGGCCGGATAGCCGGGCTCGGAAACCGCGACCCGCGCGCCCGCCTCGAACAGGGCGAGAAAGGCGAAAATGAATCCCGCCGACGAGCCCGTCGTCACCGCGACGCGCTCGGGCGAGACGTCGACGCCGTAGGTCTCGCGATAATGTCGTGCGATGCGCGCCCGCAACGAGGCCCGCCCCAGGGCTTCTGTGTAGCCGATGCGCCCCGTCTCCAGCGCGGCTTTCGCCGCCTCGCGCACAAGGCGCGGCGTCGGCGCGCCGGGCTCGCCCACTTCCATATGAACGATGTCGCGGCCCTCGCGCTCCAGCCGCCCGGCGGCGCTGAGCACGTCCATCGCCAGAAACGGCGCGACGGCGCTGCGCAGCGACGGCGCCAGCGCCTTGCGTTCCGGTGTCGCCGCCATGCCGAGCTCCTTCATTCCCTCTGTTCGGGCCGGATTGGCACAACGAAGGCGACGCCGCAACGGCCCTCTTTCCAACGCGCGCGCCCATGCCTACATCTGCGACAGTCATTTTTACCGCGAGCGTCCGTCTTGTCCGCCTTTTCCGATTTCGCGCTCGCCAGCCGCATCGCCGCCCGCTCCGTCGCCGATTACGTCACCGGCCGCGGCCTGCGGCTCGGCGTCACCGGTCTGTCGCGCGCCGGCAAGACGGTGTTCATCACCGCGCTGATCCATCATCTCACCCGCGCCGGCGCCCTCGCCGTGCGGGCCGAGAAGAATCGCCTGCCGGTCTTCCGCGTCCACGCCGAAGGCCGCCTCGCCAAGGCGCGGCTGGAGCCGCAGCCCGACGACGCCGTGCCGCGTTTCGCCTATGAGGATCACCTCGCCGCGCTGACCGGCGGCGGCGACGCGGAAGCGCGCCATTGGCCGGAATCGACGCGCCGCATCTCCGAACTGCGCCTGACGCTCGAATTCGAGCGCAAGTCGGGCTGGAATCCCGGCGCGTCCGAACTCACCCTCGACATTGTCGATTATCCCGGCGAATGGCTGCTCGACCTGCCGCTGCTGCAAAAGAGCTTCGCGCAATGGTCGCGCGAGACGCTGGAGGCCTCGTCCGCCGCCGCCCGCGCCGGCCTCGCCGCCGACTGGCGCGGCTTCAACGCCACGCTCGACCCCGCCGGCCCTGCCAGCGAGGACAACGCCCGCAAGGCGGCGGAGCTGTTCACCGCCTATCTGAAAGCCTCGAAGGCCGAACGCTACGCCCTCTCGACCCTGCCGCCCGGCCGCTTCCTGATGCCCGGCGATCTCGAAGGCTCGCCGGCCCTGACCTTCGCGCCGCTGGCGCTGCAAAGCGACGAGATCGCCCCCGACACGCTCGCCGCCATGATGGAGCGGCGTTACGAAGCCTATAAGCGCCATGTGGTGAAGCCGTTCTTCCGCGATCATTTCGCCCGGCTCGACCGGCAGATCGTGCTGGTCGACGCGCTCGGCGCGCTCAATTCCGGCGCCGGCGCCGTGCGCGATCTCGAAACGGCGATGACCGGCGTGCTCGGCGCCTTCCGCACCGGACGATCGAGTTTCCTCTCGACCCTGTTCCGGCCGAAGATCGACAAGATTCTCTTCGCCGCCACCAAGGCCGACCATCTGCATCACACGAGTCACGACCGGCTTGAGGCGATCCTGCGCCATCTCACCGCCCGCGCCATCGCCCGCGCCGAAACGGTCGGCGCCAGCGTCGACGTCATCGCCATGGCCGCCGTGCGCGCCACCCGCGAGGCCCGCGTCGCCGCCGGCGGAAAGGATCTCGAAGCCATTGTCGGCGTGCCGCTGGCTGGCGAAACGCTCGACGGCCAGGGCTTCGACGGCAGGCAGGAGGCCGCGATCTTCCCCGGCGAATTGCCGGCCGATCCGCGCGCCGTCTTCCGCGGCGAGGGGCTTGGCGTCGCCGAACACGAGGCGGATTACCGTTTCCTGCGCTTCCGCCCGCCGCTGGCGCGCATGGCCGAGGACGGCCAGCCCTATCCGTTGCCGCATATCCGTCTCGACCGCGCCCTTGAATTCCTGCTCGGAGATCGCCTGTCATGAACGCCGAGCGCCCCCGCCCCCGCGCCTTCCGTCTCGACGATTCCGGCAAGGTCGTCCTCGACGAAGCGACGCCCGCCCGCGCCGCCCCTGTCGTCGAAGAGGCGCCCGACCCCTACGAGCGCGAGGCCGAACTGGCCCTGACCGCGGGCGACCAGTCGGAACAGGCGGTCGAGGTCGCGCAGAAACAGGGCGTCGCCGCGCGCGCGCTGTTTTCCTGGGGCGGCCTGTTCTGGTCGGCGACGGGCGCGCTCGTCTCCATCGGCCTGACGCTGTGGCTGACGCAATTCATCGAAGGCCTGTTCGCCCGTAATCCCGCGCTCGGAACCATCGGCCTCATCCTGCTTGGGCTGGCGTTGCTGGCGCTGCTGGCGATGGCGGGCCGCGAACTCTTCGCCGTCTCGCGCCAGCGCGCCATCGCCGAACTGCATATGAATCTCGCCAAGGCGCGCGAGGCCGACGATCGCGACGCCGCGCGCCGTCTCGTGATCGAATTGACCGGCCTCTACGACAAGCGCCCCGACATGGCCCGCGCGCGCGGCCATCTCAACGACCTGACGCGCGAGATCGTCGATGGCCGCGATCTCGTCGACATCGCCGAACGCGCGCTGATGACCCCGCTCGACGAAGCCGCGCGGCGCGAGATCGCCAATGCGTCCAAACGGGTCAGCGTCGTCACCGCCATCAGCCCGCGCGCCCTGCTCGACGTTTTGTTCGTGATCGCGCAGGCGGTGCGGCTGATGCGCCGCATCGCGGAAATCTATGGCGGCCGCCCCGGCCTGTTCGGCCTGATCAAACTCATCCGCTCCGTCGGCGCCCATATCGCCATCACCGGCGGCATGGCGGTGGGCGACAGCCTGCTGCAACAAGTGCTCGGCCACGGCATTGCGGCGAAACTCTCGGCGCGGCTTGGCGAAGGCGTTCTCAATGGCCTGCTCACCGCCCGCGTCGGCCTGTCCGCCATGGCCGTCTGCCGCCCCATGCCCTTCGCCGCCACCCCCGCCCCCGGCGTGAAAGACGTCGCGCCCTTCCTGTTCGGCGAGAAGAGCAAGGACTGATCGGGAGCGACAAAAGCGATGCAGGCGCAGCGCGTCTCCATTAAAAGCGGCGCATGATCGACCCGCTCGCCTTCGCCCTCGCCGTTGTCGCTCTGCTCGCGGCGCCTGGCCCGACCAATGCGCTGCTGGCCATCGCCGGCGCGGGCGGCGGCTGGCGCGACGCGCTCCCATCCGTTCTGGCGGCGCCCGCCGCCTATCTTCTGGCTATAGCGGCCCTGACGACGGCGCTCGCGCCGCTCGCCGCGCATCTGCCGGCCGCCATGACGGCGCTGCGCGTCGCCTGCGCGCTTTATTTGATGGTCGTCTCGGTCAAGCTCTGGCGCTACAGCTACCAGCGCAATATGGCGACGACGCCGGTCAGCGCCTCGGCGATTTTCATGACGACGCTGCTTAATCCGAAAGGCTTCGTTCTTGCGACGAGCGTCTTTCCAACAGGCCTGGGCGCCTTCGGCCTTGCGCCCTATTTCGCCGGCTTCGCGACGCTTTGCGTTGCGATATCGCTCGGCTGGTTCAGCCTCGGCGCGCTCGCGAACAACTCAAACGCCCGCGCCCATTGCATATTTTGCAGGGTGGGCTCGCTGGCGATGGCCGGCTTCTCGGGACTATTGAGCGCCGCCGCTCTCGGCTGAGCCCTACCCCTGCCGCTCCGGCGTTTTCACGATCAGCCCATCCAGCGCCGCCGTCGCCTTGATCTGGCAGGACAGCCGCGAGGTCGGCGTCAGCCCGGAGGCGAAATCGAGCATGTCCTCTTCCATCTGCGAGGGCTTGCCGGCTTTTTCCGCCCAGGCGGCGTCGACGATGACGTGGCAGGTGGCGCAGGCGCAGGCCCCGCCGCATTCCCCGACGATGCCGGGAATATCGTTGCGGATGGCGGCTTCCATGACCGTCTGGCCTTCGCTCGCCTCAACGTCGCGAGGCTCGCCCGTGTAATCGACGAAGGTGATCTTGACCATGGCCGTCCGCTTCCTGTCTCGCTTTGCGCAATTTCGCCAATGAAAAAGGCCGGCGAACCCGCCGGCCGGCTTCATCTAGCGAAAAAAGCGCCCGTTGGCGAGCCCGTCAGCCGATCAGATCGGCGATGACCGCCTGCGCCTCGGCCACCGCGACAGACAGCGCGCCAAGCGACGGACGCTCGCCGCCGCGCACGGCGTTTTCGTAATCCTCGGCGGCGGCCGCCACGCGCGTCGCGCCGATGGCGCGGGCCGAGCCTTTCAGCGTATGCGCGAGATCGGCGCGGTAGAGATCGGCCGTCGCGCTCTCTTGCGCCAGCCGTTCCATCGCCAAGGCCGATTGCTTGCAGAACAGGCCGAGCAATTCCGTTTCGAGCGCCTGATCGCCCATGGTCTGCCGCGACAGGTGAACGAGATCGATCGCCGGGCCGTTATCGGCCTGCGCCTTGGGCTGCGCCGCGTTGATATTGTGTTTGGCGGCCATCATCGCCATATCCCACCTCGTTTCGCGCCATGCGCGTTCGAAAAACTGTCGATTGCGGCCATCTTCGTTCAACATCGTGAAAGTGGCGTTAACGACGTTTTATGAATGGCGGGCGCCAGACGTTCCAATCCCGCCCCCGTTTCTGTAAAGTAAGCTTTGGTTAACCAGCTTCGCGTGCGGGCGAAGCCGGACAGTTTTTTGGCGGGGCGTGCGAGCCCGCAACAGGGTAAGAGGCAGACAATGGCCATTCCGAACAAGGCTCAAGATCCGACAGCCGCCGCTTTATCGGCGATCGAGGAAGCGCTGAGCCTGTCGAACCTCGACGACGCCGCGGAGGCCAATCCGGCGGTCGAGGCCGAAGCGAAGCCGGCCGAAACACCGCCGAAGGGCCCCTCGACGGAGCGCCCCAAACTCGAAATCCAGACGCCGAAACAGACGCCCGAGACCGCGCCGCCGCGTCTGCCGGCGGTGGATGACGTCAGCCTGCCCAAGCCTGAAGCCACCGCCGCGCAGCCGACGACGGCGCCCGCTCCCAAACCCGTCGCGCCGCCGCAACCGGCCAAACCGGCCGTGCCCCCCGCCGCTCCGCTGGCCGCCAGCGCGCCCGCCAATGACGACCGCGCCCATGTCGGCCAGGTCTTGCAGTCCTTGCAGGCGCGCGTCAGCCCGACGCCCGTCATCGTCGGCGTCGCGCTTGCCGCGTTCTGGGCGGTGCTCTGGACGCTCTACACATTTTCCGCCGCGCGCGGCTGGACCGGCGAAGGCTCGTTCTTCGGCCGCCCCGAAACCGCGCTGCTGATGCTGGCCCTGCTCGGCCCCGCCGCCTTTTTCGTCATCACCGGCCTGCTCGTGCGCCGCGCGCAGGAAATGCGCGCCACCGCGCGCTCGATGACCGAAGTCGCCGTGCGCCTCGCCGAGCCCGAGACGATCGCCACGGAACAAGTCGTCACGCTGTCGCAGGCCATTCGTCGTGAGGTCGCGTCGATGGGCGACGGCATCGAGCGCGCGATCGCGCGCGCCAGCGAACTGGAAACCATGGTTCGCGCCGAAGTCTCCAACCTTGAACGCTCCTACGCCGACAACGAACGCCGCATGCGTTCGCTAATCGACGAACTCTCGACCGAACGCGAGTCGATCGTCACCAACGCAGATCGCGTGCGCAGCGCCATCGCCGGCGCGCATGAAGGTCTCGCCAAGGACCTCGACAGCGTGTCCGACCGCATCGTCGCCAGCGTCGCCAACGCCGGCGACAAGGTGACGACGTCGCTTGGCGCCAAGGGCGAGGAAATCACCACTTCGCTCGGCTCGGCCGGCGATTCGCTGGTCGATGCGCTCGCCAAGCGCGGCGCCGACATTCTGACCCGCCTGACCGACACCAGCACGCAGGTCACGACCAATCTCACCGACGCCACGGAAACCGTGGCGCAGGCGCTGTCGCAACGCGTCTCGGAAGTCGACAACCGCCTCAAGAGCACCGGCGAAGCGCTGGTTCTCGATCTTGGCGCGCGCGGGCAGGAAGTCTCCCAGCGCATAGACGAAACCGGCACGCGCGTCGCCGAAACCATTTCCTCGCGCGGCGACAGCCTCGCCGCCCGCCTCGTCGAAACCGGCGACCGCCTCAATGAAGTGGTCAACGTCCATGGCGAAAAGCTGCACGAACGCCTGCACGACACCGGACAGCGCATCGCCCAGCTCATCGCCGAGAAGACCGACGCCGCGCATGAGGGCTTCAGCGCCTCCGGCATCGCGCTGGCCGGCCTGATCGAGCAGAGCCACGCTCGCGTGCGCGACGATCTCGCCCAGCACGGCGAGCAATTGCACGCCCGCCTCGCCAATGTCGCGCAGACGACTGTGGACACGCTGGCCGGCCATACGGACAGCCTGCACAATCGCTTCGCCGCCTCCGCCAGCGAAGCCGTGATGGCCATCGCCATGCATGGCGACCGCGTCAACGAAACGCTGGCCGAACGTCTCAACGCTTTCGAATCCGCGGTGCTCGGCCATGGCTCGGAAGTCACCGGCCGCCTCGCTTCGGAAGCCGAGCGCCTGACGTCGCAAATCGGCGCGCATCTCGCCGCTATCGACGACATCGTTTCGACCAAGGGCTCCGCGCTCGACGAGAAGCTTGCCGCGCGCGCCCATGACGCGGCGGAAGCCTTCGCCGCCCAGGCGCAGGCGTTCGAGGATCGCTCCACGCAGCACGTCGCCGCCGTCAGCCAGTCCCTGACCGGCCTGATGTCGCAGGTCGACGCCAATGTCCGCGAATTCGAGGAGCGTTCTGGCCGCAAGGTTGAGGAAACGTCGCAGACGCTGACCACCTTGCTCAATCGCATCGATCAGGGCCTCGACGCACGCACGCACACCTTGACGGAAGCGCTGTCCACCCGCGCCATCGATATTGCGCGCACAGTCGCAGAGAGCGGCCGAGAAGTATCGCGCGCGCTGGAAACCAAGGCGAACGAGCTCGACGCGACGTTGCTGCATCACACGGATACGCTGCACGACACGCTGTCGGCCAAGGTCAAGGAAATCAGCGCGACGCTCGACGGCCGCGCCAAGGATCTGGCCAACACTTTCGACGGCCATATCGCCGGCTTCGAAACACGCGTCGTCGGCCGCCTCGACAACATCTCGCGCGGCATGGACGAGCGCAGCGCGGCGATGCTTGAGCAACTGGCGCATCGCGCCGCGGAAATCGACCGCATCTTGTCAACCCATTCGGGCTCGCTCGACACGACCTTCGCGGCCCAGGCCGACGATCTCGACGCCAAGCTTGGCGCGCGCCTCACCGACATCCGCGGCTCGATTGCGTCGGCGACACATGAGATCGACGATCTCCTGCGCGGCCGCTCCGGCGAACTCGGCCAGGCGCTGTCGGCGCGCGTCGCCGAAATCGGCGCCACGCTCGCCTCCCGCCTTGGCGAGATCGAGAAGGCGCTCGGCGAACGCGGCCAGCGCCTGCACGAAACGCTGGCGGCCCGCTCGACCGATCTGCACAATATCTTCGACACCAAGGGCGCGCTGCTCGTCGAACTGCTCTCCGCTCGCGGCGGCGAAGCGGCGGGCGAAATTGCCCGCATCGGCGAAACGGTCGCGCACACGATCGAAAATCGCGGCTCGGCGATCGTCGAACATCTCGGCCACAAGCAGGCCGAACTGGCGGCTTCGATCGAGCAATCGACGCAAGCCTTGCGCAGCGCGCTTGAGGAAAGCGCCAACGGTTCGATCAGCCGCCTGACCGGCGTCAACGACAAGATTCGCCACGAGATGGTCTCGGTTCTCGACAAGCTCGGCGCCACCAACGGCGCCTTGCAACAGGTGCTGGGCGACGCCGGCGCCAATCTGTCGAACATCGAAGAGACGCTCTCCGGCCGCCTTGGCGAGTTCCAGACGGCGCTGACCACGGTCTCGAACCAGATCGAAAAGCTCAACGACTCCGCCGGCGGCACGTTGCGCGACGCAGCCTCGCTCGCCGAAACCATCGACCAGCATCAGCGCACGCTGAACCTGAGCGCCGGCGAACTCGCCCGCACGCAAAGCGAACTCGACCAATCCCTGCGCCAGCGTCACGAATCGCTGCAACAGCTGTTGACGGCGGTCGACGCCAAGCGCGCGGATTTCGAGGACATCATGGGCTCGTTCACGGCCCTGATCGGCGAATCCTTCGGCAAGGCCGAGGCCCGCGCCCGCGACATCGGCGCCTTCCTGGCGCAGTCTTCGCAGGCCACCGCCGGCCTCATCGAAGCGCAATTCTCCGATGTGCGCGCCGCCGCCGGCAAGGAGCGCGAGCGCACCGCCGCCGCCCTGCGCACAACCTACGAACAGGCCAACGCCGAACTCGGCAACCTGTTCGGTCAGACGACGGAGCGCTTCCGCGTCGCCGCGGACGAAATGCGCGGCATGGCCGCCGACATCCAGCGCGAACTTGAAGCCACCCGCGCCGAGATCGCCCACAACGCCGAGGCGTTGCCGCGCGAAACGTCGGAACAGGCCGCCGCCATGCGCCGCGTCGTCGCCGATCAGATCCGCGCCCTTGGCGAACTGACCGATATTGTCCAGCGCTCCGGCCGATCCTTCGACGCCGCCGAACCTGCGGCTCTCGCGGCCCCGCAGCCGGCCATCGAGCCGCCGCGCCCCGCTCCTCGTCCGGCGCAGCCGGCGCGAATGGCGGAACCCGCGCCTGCTCCGGCGCGCACGCGGCCGGTCGTCACGCCGACGGCGCCGAGCGCCGAACGTGGTCCGGGTTGGCTCTCAGACCTGCTCGCCCGCGCCTCGCGTGAAGAGCCGCAGCCGCCAGCGCCGACGCCCTCCTCGCGCAAGAACGTGGAGTCGCTCGACTCGATCTCGTTCGACATCGTGCGCATGGTCGACCATGCAGCCGCCGTCGAAACCTGGGATCGCTATCGTCGCGGCGAGCGTCACGCCTTCAACCGGCGTCTCTACACGCCGCAGGGTCAGCAGACCTTCGACGAAATCCGCCGCCGCTATCGCGTCGACAACGATTTCCGTGAGACGGTTGATCGCTATGTGCAGGAATTCGAACGGCTTCTTTCCGAAGTCAGCCGCGACGATCCCGACAGCATGCTGGCGCGCACCTACCTGACCTCGGATACGGGCAAGGTCTACACCATGCTCGCGCATGCCTCGGGCCGCCTCGACTGAGCTGAAAGCCCTTTGAAAGCAATAGGACGCCCGGCAGATTGCCGGGCGTTTTTGCGTGCGGCATGATTGATGTCAATCATGGCGCGGCGCCCTGCCCGGCGGGAAGCTCGCGTCATGCATCGACGCGGAACAACGGGGGCGGTTATGAACAATCAGACGACAGAAAAGGCCAACAACGCCGTAGCCAAACCGACGCCGACGAAAACCGCGGCGCCGGTGTCCGACAAACCCGCGGAAGCCGCCAAGCCGACGCCAGCCCCGGAACCGAAAAAGGCGGCGGTCGAGAAAAGCCCCCCGCCCGCGCCCGACAAGAAGGCGAAACCCGCCAAGGAAAAGGCCCCGGCCGCCAATACGCGCCTGTCCGAAATGCGCCACGATCCGAGCGCCATCCGCCGCGTCTTCGAGACCGGCGAATATCCCTATGCGGTCAAGATGCGCGCTGCGCCCTACGAAGAGCGCATGATGGAATTGCAGCGCGAACTGCTCAAGGCGCAGCGCTGGGTCGAGGAGAGCGGCGAAAAGATCGTCATCCTGTTCGAAGGGCGCGACGCCGCCGGCAAGGGCGGCACGATCAAGCGCTACATGGAGCATATGAACCCACGCACCGCGCGGGTCGTTGCGCTGCAAAAGCCGACCGAACGCGAAAGGACGCAATGGTATTTCCAGCGCTACATCGGCCAATTGCCGTCTGCGGGCGAGATATGTCTGTTCGACCGCTCATGGTACAACCGCGCCGGCGTCGAACGCGTCATGGGCTTCTGCTCGCCGACTGATTATCTCGAATTCATGCGCCAATGCCCTGATTACGAACGCATGCTCGTGCGCTCCGGCATCCGGCTTTTCAAATATTGGTTCTCAGTGTCGCGCGAAGAACAGCGTCGTCGCTTCCTCGCCCGTCAGGACGATCCGCTGAAACAATGGAAACTGTCGCCGATCGACCTCGCATCGCTCGACAAGTGGGACGATTACACCGAGGCGAAAGAGGCGATGTTCTTCTACACCGACACCGCCGACGCGCCATGGATCATCGTGAAATCCGACGACAAGAAGCGCGCCCGCATCAATTGCATGCAGCACTTCCTGTCGTCCCTGCCCTATCCGAACAAGGATTTGAGCATCGTGCGCGGACCCGACCCGCTCATCGTCGGCTCGACCGCCCATGTCATCGGCAACGACATGCACATCATCGAAAAGACGGTGCACCCCAATCTTCGCCGCGACACGCCGGAAAAGAAGTAAGGGCAGAAGAGTCAGCCGCCGTGGAAACACGGCGGCACTTCACCCCCAAAGCTCGGGCTGCGGCGGATGGATGATCGAGCCGTCGTAACGCAAGCCCTCGGCGCGATCCCGCGCCAGCAGCAGCGGCCCGTCGAGATCGACGAAACGCGCGCGCGGCGTCAGCAACATGGCCGGCGCCATCGCCAATGACGTGCCGACCATGCAGCCGACGAAAAGCGCGAAGCCAAGCCGCTCGGCCTCGGCGCAAAGCGCCAGCGCTTCCGTCAGCCCGCCCGTCTTGTCGAGCTTGACGTTGATGGCGTCGTAACGATCAGTCAGCGCCGCAAGGCCCGCCCGATCATGCACGCTCTCGTCGGCGCAGACGGGAATGGGTCGCCGCGCGCGCGCCAACGCCGCGTCGTCGCCGGCCGGCAAAGGCTGTTCGATGAGCGCCACCCCCGCCTCGACGCAGGCCGCGAAATGCCTGTCGAGATCGGCCTCGCGCCAGGCCTCGTTGGCGTCGACGATCAGCGTCGCTTCGGGCGCTGCGGTGCGCACGGCGCGCAGCCGTTCGGGATCGCCCTCCCCCGCCAGCTTGATTTTCAGCAACGGCCTGTCGGCGGCGCGCGCCGCAGCCTCGGCCATCTCCGCCGGGCTGCCGACCGAAAGCGTATAGGCCGTCGTCGCCGGCGCCAGCCGATGCAACCCGGCCATGGCCGAGGCGCGCACGCCAAGCCGTTTGGCGTCGAAATCCCACAAGGCGCAATCGAGCGCATTGCGCGCCGCACCGGCTGGCAGCAAGCCCTGCAATGCGACGCGATCCGCTCCCGCCTCAATGGCGGCGCGCGCGCGCTCGATCTGCGCGACGACGCTCTCGACCGTCTCGCCATAACGCGCGTAAGGCACGCATTCGCCCCGCCCGCGCACGCTTCCGGCCGTGACGCTCGCCACGACTACGCGCGCCTCGGTCTTCGCGCCGCGCGAAATGACGAAGCGCCCGGCGATGGGGAAAGTCTCGACAGCGATGGAAAGCGTGCGGGCCATGATGTCTCTTTCGATTCGATCCCGTGAGAATAGCGGCTTCCCCCGCCATCCTCGACTTGGAAGGCCCGTCGAAATATGCCACCCATGGCGACGCCGGCCGCGCCGGCGACGCGGTGATGCGAATCATGCCGGCCCATCCGAGATTTACAAGCGAGCGCGAGGACCAGACCGTCCGCCTGTCCCTGACTGGCCGCTGGACGATTCGCGCCGGCGCGCGCATCGAGGAAGCCGCGAAGGAATTGCTCGACGAGGCCGGCGGCGGCCGCAAGGTCACGATCGACGTGTCCGGCCTCGACAGGCTCGACACGACGGGCGCCTGGGTCATCGACCGCACGTTACACACGTTGCGCGAAGCCGGCGCCGACGCCCATCTCGAAGGCGCCTCGTCAGATCACGCCACATTGCTGCGCGAGGCCGGGTTCCGCACGTTCAAGCAGCCGAAACCGCCTGAGCGCCACATGCTGGTCGATATTTTCGCCGACATCGGCGAGAGCGTCGTCCTGGCCTGGCGCGACTTCATGAAAGGCGTGTCGTTTCTCGGCGAGCTGGTCTCGGCCATCGTCACCTCGCTGGTCAATTGGCGAAAATTCCGCGCCGCATCCGTGTTCTTTCATATGGAGTCGATTGCGTTTCGCTCGGTGCCGATCATCGCGCTGATCAATTTTCTCGTCGGCTGCATCGTCGCCCAACAGGGCATCTTCCAATTGCAGCGCTTCGGCGCCTCGACTTTCGCGGTCGACCTCATCGGCATTCTCGTGCTGCGCGAACTCGCCGTTCTGCTGACGTCGATCATGATCGCCGGCCGCTCGGGCTCGGCCATCACCGCCGAACTTGGCTCGATGAAAATGCGCGAGGAGATCGACGCCCTGACCGTGATGGGCCTCAATCCGATCGAAGTGCTGATCGCGCCGCGTATGCTGGCGCTGATCCTCAGTCTGCCGCTGCTGACGTTTCTGGCCGATATGTCGGCGATTTTCGGCGGCCTGATCGTCGCCTCCGTCTATGGCGGCATCAGCCCGGAAATCTACATGTCGCGCCTGCAGAGCGCGATTGCGCTGAACACGTTCCTTGTCGGCCTGATCAAGGCGCCCTTCATGGCGCTGGTCATCGGCCTTATCGCCTCCATCGAGGGGCTTGCCGTGCAAGGCTCGGCGGAATCGCTCGGCCGGCAGGTCACATCCTCCGTCGTGAAGTCGATCTTCATGGTCATCGTCGTCGACGGGCTCTTCGCCATGTTCTTCGCCGCCATCCGCTATTGAGGCCGCAGATGACGCACGATCCCGACATCGACGAAGGCCTGAACGAACACGGCAAGGTCGCCATCAGCGTGCACGGCCTCGTCGTCGGCTTCGGCGAAAAGCTGATCATGAAAGGGCTCGACCTCGATGTGATGCGCGGCGAGGTGCTGGGCTTCGTCGGCGGCTCCGGCACCGGAAAATCCGTTCTGACGCGCACGATTCTCGGCCTCATTCCGAAACGCGACGGCAAGATCGAGGTCTTCGGCCATGATCTCGACAGGCTGTCGCGCGTTCAGCGCCGCCTGATCGAACGTCGCTGGGGGGTGATGTTTCAACATGGCGCCTTGTTCTCCGGCCTGACTGTCAAACAGAACATTCAGGTGCCGATGCGCGAATATCTCGATCTGTCGGACAGACTGATGGACGAACTCGCCATGCTCAAGATCGCGCTGGTCGGTCTGAAGCCCGACGCAGCCGACAAATTTCCGTCGGAATTGTCCGGCGGCATGATCAAGCGCGCGGCGCTCGCCCGCGCATTGGCGCTCGACCCGGAACTGGTCTTTCTCGACGAACCGACATCCGGCCTTGACCCGATCGGCGCCGCCGAATTCGACGATCTGATCGCGACGCTGCAGAAGACGCTGGGGCTTACGGTTTTCATGGTGACGCACGATCTCGACAGTCTTTATTCGATCTGCGATCGCGTCGCCGCCCTCGCCGACGGAAAAGTGATCGCCGTCGGGCCGATTTCGGAACTGGTGCAGGCCGAACATCCATGGCTTCGCTCGTATTTTCATGGCAAAAGAGCGCGCAGGATGTCGGCTGAACTCACCGAGGCTCATCACAGCGGCGGCGCAAGCCGCTAGAGGACGCAAACGCAGGCATGGAAACGCGAGCCAATTACGCGCTGATCGGCGCCTTCACGCTGGCCGTCATCGCCGCCGCCTTCATGTTCGTGCTGTGGTTTTCCGGCGCCGACAAGCCGTCCGGGCGCAAGACCTATCAGATCGTCTTCAACGGTTCGATTTCCGGCCTCTCGCGCGGCGCCTGGGTTTTGTTCAACGGCCTGCGCGTCGGCGAAGTGACCAAGATGGATTTGATGCCGGACCCCTCCAAGGTCTACGCGCTGATCGATGTCGACGGTCGCGTGCCGGTCAAGGCCGACACGCGGGCGCGGCTTGAATATCAGGGCTTCACCGGCGTCGCCTCCGTCGCGCTCACCGGCGGCGCGCCGACCGCCGATCCGTTGCAGGCGCCGCAGGAAGGTCAATTGCCGGTTATCTACGCCGACCGTTCCGATTTTCAGGACATGCTCGAGACCGCGCAGAAACTGTCGGCCAAGATCGACACGATCCTCAACAAGGCGACGGTCATGATCGACGACAATCAGGCCTCGATCGGTCAGACCGTCAAGAACGTCGAGAAGTTTTCCAATGCGCTCGCCAGCAATTCCGACGGCCTTAAGGATCTGGTCGCCACGCTGTCGGATGTCGGCAAATCGGCGAAGCCTTTGTTCGCGCGGCTTGAGGACCTGAGCAAATCGGCGGACGGAATCGTGAAATCCGTCGATCAGGCCGAAGTGCGCAAGATCGTCGAGAACGCCGCCTCGCTCACCGCCAAGCTCGACAGGGCGGCAGAACAGCTTGAGCCGGTGCTGACCAGCCTCAACGGTTCGCTGAAAAACGGCGAGACCAAGGGTATGTTCAACGAGATTGCCGACGCGGCCAAGGCCATCCGCAAGCTCGCGGACAATCTCGATGTCCGCACCAAGGAGATGGCGGTCAACATCAATCGCTTCACCGGGCCGGGCATGCGCCAGTACGAGCAGCTCGCCGCCGAAGGACGCAAGACCATTGAGGATGTCGGCCGCGCCGTGCGCTCGCTTGAGAAAAACCCGCAGCAACTCATCTTCGGCGGCAAGCCCGCAATCCCGGAATATAACGGCCGCTGACATGGACGCCACAGCGCCGATAAATCGCTACGCTCTGCTTGCTTTGGGCGGGGGCCTCATGTCTTGTGAAGTAAATTGCGTCTGAACCGGATTCGATGGGGAAAAGCAGAAACTTGGCGTCGCGTCAGCCCACGATTCGCACATTGCCGTCGCGTCGTTCGATCGTCGCCGCGGCGTTGGCGTTTGGCGCGGCTTTGGCGCTTGCCGCCTGTTCCGGACCGCCGCCAGCGACTTACGATCTCTCCGCCCCGCGCGAAAGCGTGCGGGCAGGCCATCTGTCCGGCGCGCTCGCCATTGCCGAGCCGACAGCCATTCTGCCGGTCAATTCGGATCGCATCGTCATCCGCACGGGCGCGGATTCGGTCGCCTATCTCTCCGGCGCGCAATGGGCGGATCGCCTGCCCCGTCTCGTGCAGACGCGCCTGATCGAATCTTTTGAGAACGCCGGCCTCGTCGGCCGCGTCGGCCGCCCCGGCATGACGGCGGCCTATTCGCTCGTCACGGAATTGCGCCGCTTCGAAGTCGATGTGACGCGCAACGAAGCTGTGATCGAGATTTCCGCCAGGCTGGTGACGGATCGCGCCGGGAGCGTCGTAGCGGCTCAGGTCTTCAGCGCGACCTCGCCCGCGCCGGCGACGCAGGACGGTCAGGCCGCCATCGCGCTCGACGCCGCGCTTGGCGATGCGATGCGCCGCATCCTCGTCTGGACAACGGCGCGCATCTGACTCACTCCATCACCGCCGCCTTGAGAATGCAGACCATGGTGGCGTGCGCCGGCTTGGTCGAGACGTTGCGGATCGTATGTGGCCGGTCACAGCGGTAGCGCAGCGTTTCGCCGGCTTTCGCTTTTTCAATGACGCCGGCGACCTCGACTTCGAGTTCGCCCTCGCGCACGGAAAGACATTCGATCGAACCGCGCTGGTGCGCCTCGGACTCCAGCACGCCGCCCGGATCGGCGCTGAATTCGTACCATTGCAGCCATTCGACCGTCTTGATCCAGCCGATGATCGACAGGCGGCACTTGCCGTCGTCGGAGGTGAGGATCGGCGTATCGCCCTTCGACGTCTTGTCGACGAACGGCTCGTCGTCGGCGCCCTGCAACACCCGCTCGATGGAAACGTCCAACGCCTGCGCCAGCCGCCAGATCGTCGCGAGCGTGGGATTGGTCTCGTTGCGCTCGATCTGGCTGATGATCGATTTGGCGACGCCCGACTGTTCGGAGAGTTCCGACAGGGACAGGTTATAGGCCTTGCGCAGCCGCTGCACTGTCTTGCCCAGCTGGCCGGACAGCGCCACCGCGCCCGCTTCCAGCGCTTTCGCCTTGTCGCGTCCTTCGATTCCCATCCGCATTCCTCATGTTGCGTTTGGGATAATACCCGATTTTGTTTGAAATATCGAACAGGATTTCAGATCAGACCGGCCGATTGGGCGTCGCCTGCCGCGCCGCCGTATTCAAAAGACCGAGGCGACGCTCGCGCCAGACAACGAAAATGCCGGCCGCCGCCACAACCGCCGAGCCGGCCAGCACCGAAGCGGAAACCGGCTCGTGGAAAAAGACGACGCCGATCAGAACGGCCCAGATCATCGCCGTATAATCGAAGGGCGCGATGATCGAGGCGTCGGCATAGCGGAAGCTTTCCGTCATGGCGATCTGCGCCACGCCGCCCATGATTCCCATGCCGGCCAGCAGGCCAAGATCGCTCCACGACGGCGTCACCCAGCCCTGCCCGGCGATGATATGCGCCCACGGCCACGACGCCGGCCAGACAAGCGGCGTCGCCATGAACAACAGCCCCATGGTTGTCGTCAGTAGCGAAAAATAGAAGACGATGGCGCCGGTTCGCTCCGACGATGTCAGTCGCCGCGTTTGAATGATGGCGCCCGACGCGCAAAGCGCGCCCGTGAGCGCCAGACCCGCGCCGATCGCGCCGCGCGGCGTTCCCGAAGCGTCGACCGCCGTGAAGCCTTCGCCGAGATGCTCGTGCAGCGTGATCAGCACGCCGACAAAACCGACAGCCACCGCCCCCCAGCGATAGAGCCGCACAGTTTCGCCGAGCAGCAGCGCCGCCAACGCCACCGTGATCAGCGGCGCGGCGAAACCGATGGCCGTCGCGTCGGGCAAGGGCAGAAAGCCGACGGAGAGGAAGCCGAAGATCATGCCGCCCGAGCCGATCAGCCCGCGCGCGACATGGCCGAACGGCCGGCGCGTGTGTAACGCGGCGGGAAACTCGCCCAGCCACACCAGCCAGCTCACCAGCACGCACATCGCCAGAAGCGAGCGGAAGAAGACGATCTCGCCGATCGGATAATGCGGCGCGGCCGCCTTGCCGATCGCCCACATGGCCGTGAACAGCAGGGCCGAAAGCGTCTTGAGCGCGATTCCCTTGAGCATCAGAAGGCGCTGTTGAACATGCCGCCGTCGATGAGGAAATTCTGCCCCGTGATATAGCCGGCGTGCGCGCTGGCGATGAAGGCGCAGAGCTTTCCGAATTCTTCCGGTTCGCCATAGCGGCGCGCCGGAATCGTCATGCGGCGTCTGGTCATCAATTCCTCGGCCGTCACGCCCGCGATGCGCGCCTGCGCTTGCGTGCCTTTCGTCAGACGATCCGTCAGAAAGCCGCCGGGCAGGATATGATTGATGGTGACGTTGTGCTCGGCGACCTGTCGCGCCGCGCCGGCGAGAAAAGCCGTGAGGCCGGCGCGCGCGCCCGACGAGAGATCGAGCCCGGTCATCGGCATTTTCACCGAGGCCGAGGTGATGTTGATGATGCGGCCGAAACGACGCTCGACCATGCCGTCGATCACCGCCTGAATGAGCGCGATCGGCGTCAGCATATTGGCCGCGACGCCGGCCGCCATCTCCGCGGCGCTGATCTGGCGGAAGTCCTTCGGCGGCGGCCCGCCATTGTTGTTGACGAGAATATCGGGCGACGGACATGCGGCGAGAAGCGCGGCGCGACCTTCGACCGTGCCGACGTCAGCCGCAACGGCCGTCACGCGCGCGCCGGTCAGACGGATGATCTCCTCCGCCGTCGCCGCCAACGCCGCCGGATCGCGGCCATTGATGACAACGTCGCAGCCCTCCTGCGCCAAGGTGAGCGCACAGGCGCGCCCAAGCCCCCGGCTTGAGGCGCAGATAATGGCCTTGCGGCCGGACAATCCCATATCCATGGCGCTTCTCCTGCGGCGCGTTCAACCGCTTATGCCGCGCGCGCCGCTGAAATGCCAGCCCAAAGACAGGTCACGCGGTCAACGACGCCTGCGCCTGCCCGGAGAGCTGCGCCAAAGCCTCGATGGCGGACATCGCGGCGCTATTGGCCGAGGCGCGCACAGGCGGCGCGGCTATGGACGACGGCGGAGCCGCCACAACCGCCATCTCCGCCGGCTGCTCCTGAGCGCCTGCGTCGATCTTGCTTTCGATGCGATCGAGCGCAGCAAGGATGGCCTGCGTTTCGGCGGCGCGCAGCCGGCGCGCATATTCGCCGAGAAACCACCGCCCGCGCGCCGTCTCCATCACGGCCGCCTCGATGCTCTCGTAATCCGCTGTCGATAAATCCGGCGATGCGCGTTCGCTCGACATCGCGCCCCCTCGCGATTCGTTTCCGCACAGTCTCCGCCGCATTGCGCGGAAATCAAGCGTCGGCGCGAGCGAGCTTGGCGCGACGCAAATCCATGGCGCGGCGCGCCTGCTGCAACGCCGCTTCGAACGCGCCGAATTCATCGTCGCCAAGCGTGCCGGCGACACGCGCCTTGAGCGCCCAGCGCAATTGCTCTTCCGCCTTTGCCTCAAGCGCGTCGAGCGCCGTGTTATCCGCATCGCGCGCCGCCAAAGCCAGATTGAACGCGCCGGCGACATGCTCCTCCGGATCGTCGCCCTTGCGTCGCCGCATGCGGCTCATGATCCAGGCGCCCAGCGACCCGGCCAGACTCAGCAAGGCCGCGCCGATATAGAACAGGCTCTCGAAGCGATCGAACAACGAGGTTTCCTCGCCGTCGAAATAATCGGCGGCGCCGCGATGAACGCGAAAATAGGCGTCCTTGCCCGTGTCCGGCGCCTCGATTTGCGAGGCCCCCGGCACAAGCGTCGTCATCCGCGGCTTGTGCTCCATGATCATGCGCGCCAGCTTGCCGGTGATGAGCGCCGGCGTATCTCGCCGCGTCAGCAGCCGGTAGCCAAGGCTCAGCGTCGTGGCCGCCTCGTCCGGCTGCGGCGAGGCGCCGCCGAAAGCGCCCTTGGGAATCTCCGTCGTGTCGAAATAGGGATAGATCTTGGCGATCGCCTCGGCTTCCTCGATGGCGATGATCTGCGCGCTGGCTTTCATCGCTTTGCCGATGGAGGAAAACGCCTCCTGCGCCGGCCCGACGCCGATCTGGCCGATGACGAACAGAGCCGCATATTTCTTTTGCGCCGCCATCGCGCCGGCGTTGGCGGGGTCCACGGGAATGCGCGCCACCTTGCCCGGTTCGACGTTGTAATAGGTAAGCAGCGTGTCGAGCACTTTCTCATCGCTGCGATAATTGGCGAGAAGCCCGACGGTCTTGCCGGAGAGATCCTTGAAGCTCTCGATCTTCACTTTCGGCGGCGCAATCAGGAAAACGAAATCGCGGCGCACCAGAGCGATCGTTTCGGCGTTGCGCGGCTGTTCCTGATCGGCGCGCAGGATCGCCAGATCGACTTTCTTCTCGTCGAAAGCCTCGCGCGCCTCGCGCGCGGTTTCATTGACGACGCGACGAATGCGGATGCGATGTCCATCCTCGTTCAGCGCCTGCTGAAACGCCCCGACGATCTTGTAAAGCTCGCCCCGCTCAGGCCCCGAGGCGACGCGCAGATAGGTCTTGTCGCGATAATAATACAGGCCCGCGCCGACGGCGGCCGCAAGCACCGCGAGCAACACCAGCCGCCGCAAGAATTTGATCGACAACGCCTCGCCTCCGCGCTGCTTCCACGCCCGCGCATCAAATCACGTTCGCGAATGCGGCGCCATTCCGGCGCAAGGCTAAAAACGACCGCCGAGCGCCAGCACGCCGCCGAAGACGATGACGAGCGCGGCGATCAGGCAGGCGAGCGCCGCCATCGGCGAACCGGCCTGCGCCTGGGCTTGATCGACATAGGTCGCCGCCGGCTTGTAGCCCGTCGCCATGCCCTTGATCAGCGGCTCGCGCTTGACGAAGGCATAATAGAGATTGGCGAGAATATGCAGCGCGATCAGGATTTTCAGGAGATCGAAAACACGGTGATGCCAGCGCGCGGCGAAAGCCACGGCGGAGTCGCCGACCGTGCGGGCGAGCGGGCCGTCGATGATCAGACGATCCTCATCGCCGGCATAGAGTCCGAGAACGGCCTGCGCGCCAAGCATGACGATCAACGCCAGCACCATCGCGCCGCCAAGCGGATTGTGGCCGAGATATTTCGGCGACCGGCCTTGCAACAAAGCCAGCCCATAGGAGAGCGCCGCGCCGGGTCCAGCGGCGAAATTGACGAACCGCGCCGTCGATCCGCCGACAAAGCCCCACAGGATGCGGAAGACGACCAGCACGAGGATCGCGTAGCCCGTCCACTTGTGCCAACCCGGCATGGAAGCGCCGAACTTGTTGCTGGCCCAAGCTGAGACGACGAGCAGCACAAGCGTCCATTTGAACGCGCGCGTCGGAAAATCCCACGCCAGAACCTTCTGGCCGTTCTTGTCTTCGATCATGGCGCTCCCTCATGCAAACGGGCGGCTCTCGCCGCCCGCGCTTTTCAACCGCGACGCGCGAAGTAGCTTACTTCTTTTCGCGGAAATCGTCGTGGCAGGCCTTGCAATTGCCGAGCACTTTCGGGAACTCGGCCTTGAAGCTGGCTTCGTCCTTGATGGCGGCGAGCGCAGCCGTCGCGTCCTTGTCGAGCTTGGCGAAAATTCCCTCAAATTTCGCCTTGTTTTCCCAGATCGACGGCAGCGCCTCGGTCTTGCCGCCCGTCTTCGACGTGTCGGGGAAGAGAGCCGGCAGCTTCTTCACGCCGTCGGAATAGGCTTTCAACGCCGCCTGCGCCTTGGCGAGATCGAAGGGCGCCTCGCCCTTGAGCGCGCCGGCGTTCGGCTTCGTGGCGTCGCCCCATCCCTTGAAGATGTCCTTGCGATCGGCGATCGGGTCGCCCGCCGCAATCGCGCTGCTCGCCATAGCCACGACCGCAGCCGCCAAAAGCATCTTTTTCATCATTATGAATCCCTCTGAAGCGGCGTCGAGGCCGCAAACCTCAAGCTAGCCATTTTGACGGGCGACGCCATAGCCGCCCTGCTCAAAATCGCGTGAGCGCCTATCGCGCGACGGCGCCGCCGGCCGCCTGCCAGGCTTTGATGCCGCCCGTGAAATTGAGCGTGACGTCGCTGCGCCCGGACGCCTGCGCCGCCGCAATGGCCTGCTGCGAGCGGCTGCCAGAACGGCACATGATGACGATGCGCCGGCCGGCTTTCACCTGCGGCAGTTTCGAGGGATCGAATTGCGACAACGGCAAGAGCCGCGCGCCATCGACATGGCCGGCGGCCCATTCGTCGGGCTCGCGCACGTCGATCAGATCGATCGACCCCTCAGCGAGTCCACGCTTGACCTCGTCGGCGCCGATCGGCTCGATGCGGATCTGGGCGACCGCTTGCGCGCCCGTCAAAGCCAGCGTCGCCAAAAGAACTGCCCGCCGCGTCAGCGCCATGTCAAATCTCCACCGGCTCGCCGGCCGCCACCCAATCGAGCATGCTGCCCGCGTAATGCGTCGTGATATCCGTGCGCCCGCCCGCCTGCGCCAGCGCCAGCGCCTTTTGCGTGCGACCGCCGGAGCGACAGGAAAAGACAATGCGCGTGCCCGGCGTCGCCGCCGGCAAGGCGGCTGGATCGAAGGTCGAAAGCGCAAAAAGCTTCGCTCCGGGAATATGTCCGTCGGCATATTCATTCGGCTCACGCACGTCGAGAAGCAGGATGGACCCGTCGGCCAGCCCCCGCTTCAACTCATCACGGGTCACCGTTTCGATGACGGGAAAATTGCTCATCTCAAGTCCTCGGCAAGCGTTCGCACAGCGCTCTCTTATAGGCCTCCCGCCGGCCGCCGGCCAAGGCGCGGACGCCGCATTTCTTTCGACCTATGCCGTGTTGACGGGTAGCCTGGGGAGCCAAGCTCTGGTGTAATTGCCGCGCGTTTCCCGACATCGACCGAACTTCAGGACATCCCATGGCCGACCCGATCACGTCCGACCTCAAATCCGGCGCGCTCATCTATCATCGTCTCCCCCGGCCGGGAAAACTTGAAATTCAGGCCACGAAGCCATTGGGAAACCAGCGCGATCTGGCGCTGGCCTATTCGCCGGGCGTCGCCGCCGCCTGCACGGCGATCCATGAAAACCCGGGCGAGGCGGACGATCTCACCATTCGGCAAAATCTGGTCGCCGTGCTGACCAATGGCACGGCCGTGCTCGGGCTCGGCAATATCGGGCCGCTCGCCGCCAAGCCCGTGATGGAGGGCAAGGCGGTCCTGTTCAAGAAATTCGCCGGCATCGACGTTTTCGACATCGAGGTCGAGCAGAACGACGTCGACAAGCTGGTCGATCTCGTCGCCGCGCTGGAGCCGACCTTCGGCGGCATCAATCTCGAAGACATCAAGGCGCCGGAATGTTTCGAGGTCGAACGCCGGCTGCGCGAGCGCATGAAAATTCCGGTCTTTCATGACGATCAGCACGGCACCGCGATCATCGTCGGCGCCGCCGTCCTCAATGGCCTCGACCTCGCCGGCAAGAAGATTTCCGAAGCGAAGATCGTTTCTTCCGGCGCCGGCGCCGCCGCGCTCGCCTGCCTCAACATTCTCGTCGAGCTCGGCGCCAAGCGCGAGAACATCACCGTCACCGACCTCGAAGGCGTCGTCTACAAGGGCCGCGAAAAGCTGATGGACCCCTACAAGGCCATCTTCGCGCAGGACACCGAGGCGCGCACGCTTGCCGAAGTGATCGTCGGCGCCGACGTCTTCGTCGGTCTCTCGGCCGGCGGCGTGCTGAAGCCCGAGATGGTCAAGAGCATGGCCGCCATGCCGCTGATCATGGCGCTGGCCAACCCCAATCCCGAGATCGACCCCGCCCTCGCCGTGGAAGCGCGACCCGACGCGATGATCTGCACGGGACGTTCAGACTTCCCCAATCAGGTCAACAACGTCCTCTGCTTTCCCTATATTTTCCGCGGTGCGCTCGACGTGTCGGCCTCGACCATCAACGAACCGATGAAGCTCGCAGCCGTGCGCGCCATCGCCCAGCTCGCCAAGGAGGCGCCGTCCGATGTCGTCGCCAAGGCCTATGGCGGCGTGTCGAAGACCTACGGCAAGGACAATCTCATTCCCTCGCCGTTCGATCCGCGTCTCATCCTGCGCATCGCGCCGGCCGTCGCCCGCGCCGCGATGGAGACGGGCGTGGCGCGCAAGCCCATCGCCGATTTCAAGGCCTACGAGGAAACGCTGTCGCGCTTCGTCTTCCGCTCCGGCTTCATCATGAAGCCGCTGGTCATGGCGGCGAAATCCAACCCCAAGCGCGTCATCTATTCCGAAGGCGAGGACGAGCGCGTGCTGCGCGCCGTGCAATCCGTCGTCGAGGAGCGCATCGCCTGGCCGATCGTCATCGGCCGCCCCGACATCGTCGCCCGCCGCATCAAGCGCTTCGGCCTGTCGATCGCCATCGGCCGCGAATTCGAGCTGATCGATCCCAACGACGACCCGCGCTACAAGATGTTCTACGAGGCCTATCTCGAAAACGCCGGCCGCAAGGGCATCACGCCTGACGCGGCCAAGACGCTGGCGCGCACCAACAACACCGTCATCGCCGCGCTGGCCTTGAAGACCGGCGAGGCCGACGCGATGATCTGTGGCCTCGAAGGACGCTTCGCTTCGCGTCTGCGTTACATCAAGGACATCATCGGCCTTGCGCCGGGCGCCACCGATTATTCCGCCATGAGCCTGATGATCACCAACAAGGGCGCGTTCTTCCTGACCGACACGCATGTCCGCCGCGATCCGAACGCGCAGGAATTAGCCGAAATGACGCTGATCTGCGCGCAGCATGTGCGCCGCTTCGGCATCGAGCCGAAGATCGCGCTCGTCTCCCATTCCGATTTCGGCTCGGACGACACCCCCTCCGCCATCAAGATGCGCGAGGCGCTGGCGCTCATTCATGAACGCGCGCCCGATCTGCAATGCGACGGCGAAATGCAGGCCGATTCCGCATTGTCGCAGATGATCCGCGACAAGGTGCTGCCGCATTCGCGCCTGAAGGGCGAAGCCAACGTGCTGGTGATGCCGAACCTCGATTCGGCCAACATCGCCTATCAGATGACCAAGATGATGGCCGACGCCCTGCCCGTCGGCCCCATCCTGCTCGGCGCGGCGCAACCGGCCCACGTGCTGACGCCCTCCGTCACCGCGCGCGGCATCGTCAACATGACCGCCATCGCCGTGGCGGAGGCGCAGAGCCGCGAGGCCGAGGCCGCCGAAGGCTGATTGCAAAACCCGTGGCCGCCCGCGGGCGGCCACGCCTCAATCCCCGCCGAACAGGTCGCGCGTGAACACCTTGTCGGCGACGTCTCTCAGCTCCGCCGTCATGCGGTTGGCGATGATGACGTCGCTCTGCGCCTTGAACGTCGCGAGATCGCGCTCGACGCGCGAATGGAAGAAAGATTCGTCGGCCAGTTGCGGCTCGAAGACGATGACTTCGACGCCCTTGGCCTTGATCCGCTTCATGATGCCCTGCACCGAACTGTCGCGGAAATTGTCGCTGCCGGCCTTCATCGTCAGCCGGTAGACGCCGACACGGCGCGGCGCGCGCGCCAGCACCTGCTCGGCGACGAAATCCTTGCGCGTCGTATTGGCGTCGACGATGGCGCGGATCAGGCTCTGCGGCACGGAATCGTAATTGGCCAGAAGCTGCTTGGTGTCCTTCGGCAGACAATAGCCGCCATAGCCGAAGGACGGATTGTTGTAATGCGCGCCGATGCGCGGATCGAGGCAAACGCCGTCGATGATGGCGCGCGTGTCGAGCCCGTGCCCGAGCGCGAAACTGTCCAGCTCGTTGAAATAGGCGACGCGCATGGCGAGATAGGTGTTGGCGAAAAGCTTGACCGCCTCGGCCTCGCTCGATCCGCACAGCAGCACTTGCGGATTTTCATCCTCCGCGCCTTCGCGCAACAGATCAGCGAAACGCTTCGCCGCCTCCGTCTTGGCCCCGACGACGATGCGGGACGGATGCAGATTGTCCCACAGCGCCTTGCCCTCGCGCAGAAATTCCGGCGAGAAAATAATTCGATCCGTCCCAAGCCGCGCATTCAACGCCTCGGTGTAGCCGACCGGGATCGTCGATTTGATGACGATGGTCGCCTGCGGCGCCAGACGCAGCGCGTCGGCCGCCACAGCCTCGACCGAACGCGTGTCGAAGCGGTTGGTTTTCGGGTCGTAGCTTGTCGGCGTGGCGATGACGACGAAATCGGCGTCGCGCATCGCCTCGGCCGCATCGGTCGTCGGCGTCAGATCGAGCGGCCGGCTCTCGAGAAAACGCTGGATCTCCACGTCCTGAATGGGCGAGGTCCGTGCCTTGAGCGCCGCCACGCGCGCCGCGCTGACGTCGAGCGCCCGCACGCAATTGCGCTGCGCCAGCAAGACCGCCAGCGACAAGCCGACATAGCCGAGGCCGGCGACGGCGATGATCGGTTTCGACATGTTTTCTCGCGCCTCCGAGGCGCCCCAAGCGCCTCGAATCCCATGTATAGGCCAGGCGCGGACCGGGCGAAAGCCGGCCGGATCGTCACGCCCGCGCGGGCGCTTTCAGGCCGGCGATGACGAAATCGAGCAGAGCGTCCAGCGTCGGCTGCTCCATTCGCGCGCATTCCATCATCAGACCGGGATGGCTGAAGCGAACCGTCGCGGTGTTGACGCAGGCCGCCAGTTGCAACGGATCGCCGACGCGAAACTCCCCGCTCTCCATACCTTGCGCGATCAGGCGCGCAACGCGCGCGTTCATTCGCGTGATGTAGCCTTCGATGATCGGCCAGCTTTCCGTCAACGCCGCGCGCACCATTTCATGGATGTTTACGTCGTTGACATAACGCTCGGCGCTCATGTCGTGCACGGTCCGGATGAATTTGCGCAGCCGCGCCTCCGCCGGTCCCGCCTCATGAACCACCGCTTCGACCGCGGCCTCGACTTCGCCGATGAGCCGCGTCGCCACCGTCTCATTGATCTCGCGCTTCGAGTGAAAGAAGCGATAGACATTCGCCGGGCTCATCGAGAGCCTGCGCGCGATATCGGCGACCGTCGTCTTCTGGTAGCCGATGTCGCGAAACAATTTCTCGGCGGCGGCGACGATGCGGCAGCGCGTATCGATTTCTCGCGTCTCGCTCATCGTCTCACTCCGCCGGATGCGCCAGCGCGCCGGCAGGAACGCCATCCGACGCAGCAGCTGTTTCTTCAAGGTGATTGCGGAACCATAGCGCGTAAAGCGCCGGCAGGAACAGCAAGGTCAAAAAGGTCGCGACAAACAGCCCGCCCATGATCGTCACCGCCATCGGCCCCCAGAAGGCCGAGCGCGACAAGGGAATCATGGCGAGAACCGCCGCAAGAGCGGTCAGGATCACCGGGCGGGCGCGCCGCACCGTCGCCTCGACGATCGCCGTGCGTCGGCTCGATCTGCCTTCCTCGACGTCCTGTTCGATCTGATCGACCAGGATGACCGTATTGCGCATGATCATGCCGGCGAGCGCGATCATGCCGAGCAGCGCGACAAAGCCGAATGGCGCATTGAACACGGTGAGGCCCACCGCCGCGCCGATAATGCCGAGCGGCGCCGTCGAGAACACCAGCGCCAGCCGCGAGAAGCTCTGCAATTGCAGCATCAGCAACAGCAGCATCAACAACGCCATGATCGGAAACAGGGCGTAGAGCGACGTATTCGCCTTGGTCGATTCCTCCGTCGAGCCGCCGATCTCCATGCGATAGCCGATCGGCATGGAGGCGCGCAAAGCCTCGAATTGCGGCCAGACGCGCGCCGTCGCGTCGGGCGCCTGCACGCCGTCCACGACATCGGCGCGCACTGTGATCGCCATGTCGCGATTGCGCCGCCACAGGATCGCTTCTTCGTGGCTGTATTCGATGCGCGCGACTTGCGACAGCGGCACGGGCGCGCCGCCGCGCGATGACACCGTCAACTCGCCGATGCGCTCCAGCGTCGCACGCTCGGACTTCACGGCGCGGGCCACGACATCGACCTTTTCCGTGCCGTCGCGCACGCTGGTCACGGGAACGCCGGAGACCAGCGTTTGCAGCGTCTGCGCCACATCCTGCGGGTTGAGGCCGAGCGTGCGGGCGCGCTCCTGATCGACGACAAGGCGCACCGACGGCGTCATCTCGTTCCAGTCGAGATGCGGATCGATCAACCCGGCGTCGCGCCGCATGATCTCGCGCGCCTGATAGGCGTAGTCGCGCACCTTCATCGGATCTGAGCCGATGACGCGGAATTGCACGGGGAACCCGACCGGCGGACCGAAAGCGAAACGATCGACGCGCACCCGCGCCTCCGACAAACGACCTTCCGAAACCGCCTTCTCGATCTTGGCCTTCAACCGTTCGCGCGCCGGGACGTCATGCGCCTTGATGACGATTTCGGCGAAAGCCTCGTTCGGCAGTTGTGGATTCAGGCCAAGCCAGAAGCGCGGGCTGCCTTGCCCGACATAGGTCGTCCAGGTCTCCGCATCGGCGTCGCCGGCAAGCAGCGTCTCGCCCTGTTTGGCGACGGCGAGCGTCGCGCCGATGGCCGACCCCTCGGGCAAACGCATCTGGAAAAACAATTCCGTGCGATCGGACAGCGGAAAGAACTGCTTCTGAACCTTCGTCGCAAACAGAAACACCGAACCGGCGAAAGCCAGCACTGTCGCGGCCACGACGATGACGCGGTGCTGCACGCACCATTCGATCAGTCGCCGCAACGCCGTATAGATGCGCGTGTGATAGAGCTGATCGGCGTCATGATGCTGGCCGGCGAAACTCGGCAACAACTTCACGCCGAGATAGGGCGTGAACACGACCGCGACGATCCATGACGCGACGAGCGCAATGGAGACGACCCAGAAGATGCCGCCGGCGTATTCGCCGACCGACGAGGCCGCGAAGCCCACGGGCAGGAAGCCGGCCGCCGTCACCAGCGTCCCGGTGAGCATCGGAAAGGCGGTGGAGTCCCAGGCGTAGGACGCCGCTTTCATGCGGTCCCAGCCCTGCTCCATCTTCACCACCATCATCTCGACGGCGATGATCGCGTCATCGACCAGAAGCCCGAGCGCGATGATCAGCGCGCCGAGCGTGATGCGATGCAGATCGAGCCCGATCGCATACATGACGATGAAGACGATGGTCAGCACCAGCGGCACCGACAGCGCCACGACGACGCCCGTGCGCAGGCCGAGAGACACGAAACTGACGAAGAGCACGATCACCAGCGCTTCAAGGAACGAGCGCAGGAATTCGCCGACCGCATGTTCGACGACCTTCGGCTGATTGGCGATCTGTTCGAAGTCGATTCCGCGCGGCACGGTCGAGACGAATTCGTCCATCGCCTTTTTCATATCGTCGCCAAGCTGGACGATATTGGCGCCCTTGAGCATCACCACGCCGACGGCGAGCGCCTCTTTGCCGCGCTGCCGCAGGATATAATCCGTCGGGTCTTTGAAGCCGCGCGTCACGGTTGCGATATCGCCGAGCCTGAAGACGCGCCCGCCCGCCTCGACCGGCGTCTCCGCGACGGCTCTCGCGCCGTCGAGCGCGCCCGACACGCGCAAGGCGACCCGCTGCGCAGAAGTCTCGACGACGCCGGCCGCCGTCACGGCGTTCTGTCGCGCCAACGAGTCGAAGATCGCCTGCACGGGAACGCCGAGCGTGCCGAGTTTGGCGTGGCTGAACTCGACGAAAATCTTCTCGTCCTGCACGCCGTAGATATTGACCTTGGTGACATTGGGCACGCGCAGGATCGCCTGCCGCATGTCTTCGGCCACGCGCTTCAGTTGCGCGTAATCCACCCCGTCGCCGGTGATCGTGTAGAGCAACGAATCGACGTCGCCGAACTCGTCGTTGATATTGGGACCGATGAGGTTCGACGGCAGTTCGGCGCGAATGTCGCCGATCTTTTTGCGCGTCTGGTAGAACAGGTCGGGCACGCGCGCCGGCGGCGTCGTGTCCTTGAAGATCACCTGCATCGCCGAGAAGCCGGGCTTCGTATAGGTCTGCACCTTGTCGAAATAAGGCACTTCCTGAAGCTTCTTCTCGATGCGGTCGGCGACCTGATTTTGCATCTCCTCGGCCGTGGCGCCCGGCCAGATCGCCGTGATGACGGCCACCTTGATGGTGAAGGACGGGTCTTCCGCCTGCCCCAGCCGCATGTAGGAAATCGCCCCGCCGATGGCGAGCGCGAGAATGAAGAACAGCACCAGCGGTTGATGCGCCACCGCCCAGGCGGAGGCGTTGAAACCGCTGCGGCTCTCGGGAGCCGCGTTCATGGCCGGCGCTCCACCATGCGCACGCGCTGGCCGGCGTCGAGCTTCTGAACGCCCATCGCGACAATGCGCGCGCCCTCTTCGACGCCGCTCCTGATCAGCACGGAATCGCTTTCGTAGGCGGCGACGTCGACCGGCGCCAGCTTCAAGCCGCCCTGGTCGTCAACAAGCCAGAGAGCTGCGCCCTTGCCGGCGTTATACAGGGCCGACAACGGCAGTTTGGCGACGCGCGCGCCCTGCCCGTCGGCGAGCGTCAGCGTTCCCGTCATGCCAAGCTGCACGTCCTCGTCAGTATCGAGAAGCGTGAACCGCGCGGCGTAGGTACGCGTCGCCGCATCGGTCGAAGGCGACAATTCACGCAGCTTGGCGCGATAGCCTTTCTGCGGCTTCGACCAGAGCACAAGCCACGCCATCGCCTCGCCGACGCGCGCCGTCTGAGCCTCGGGAATGGCGACCACGGCTTCCTTCTCATCGAGCCGCGCGACGCGGATCGCGGGTTGACCGGCGCCGATCACCTGTCCGGGCTCAACCATCGTCGCCGTGACGACGCCGTCGGCGTCAGCCTTCAGCGTGGCGTAATCGAGCGCGTTGCGCGCCAGTTCGACGCTGCGCTCGGCGCGGGTCTTGCGGCCCTGCGCTTCCTCCATCGCCGCCCGCACGCGGTCGTAGGCGGCTTGCGACGCAAAGCCCTGACGGCGCAGAACAGCCTGACGTTGCTCGTCGCCGGAAGCCTGCGCCAACGAACTCGTCGCCGCGCGCAATTCCGCCTCGGCCTGCTCACGCTGCAATTTGAAATCCGTCTCGTCGAGCGTCGACAGAATCTCGCCGGCCTTCACCGCCCGGCCGACATCGACCAACCGCCGCGCCGCCTTGCCGGAGACGCGAAAGCCGAGATCGCTCTCGATGCGCGGGCGAACCACCGCCACATAGGAGCGCTCGGGCGCGATCGGCTCGTAATGCACGCGCATCGTCGCGACGGGCCGCTCCACAACCGGCTTGTCTTTCGCCGCCTTGTCGCCACAGCCGGCGAGCCCGAGGGAAAAGGCCAGCCCCGCCGCCATGGCGACGCCTGAAAATCCGCGCATCGTCTCGCTTTCTTCACCCGGCCGACCGCAGCCGCCAATGACGAGCGGAATCGCCCGCTCTTATGAAAGGCGAGAAAATACAGGCGTTGTGACGAATGTCAAATTTCGTCAGTCAGTAAGACTTCGGCAATCCCAGCACCCGTTCGGCGATGAAACTCAGGACAAGCTGCGGCGAGATCGGCGCGATGCGGGGCACGAAAATCTCGCGCAGATAGCGCTCGACGTGAAACTCCTTGGCGTAGCCAAAGCCGCCATGCGTCATCACCGCCTGCTGGCAGGCCTTGTAGCCGGCCTCGCCCGCCAGATATTTGGCGGCGTTGGCCGCCGCGCCGCAGGGCAGCCCCTTGTCGTATTGCGAGGCGGCCGACAGCGTCATCAGCCAGGCCGCCTCAAGCTCCATCCAGTTCTCCGCCAGCGGATGCTGGATCGCCTGATTCTGACCAATCGGCCGGTTGAACACCACGCGCTCCTTGGCGTAGGCCGCCGCGCGCGACAGGGCGAGCTTACCCAGCCCCACGGCCTCGGCCGCGATCAGCACGCGCTCCGGGTTCATCCCATGCAGGATATATTCGAACCCCTTGCCTTCTTCCCCGATGCGGTCTTCAACCGGGACTTCGAAATCGGCGAAGAAAAGTTCGTTGGAATCAACGATCTTGCGGCCCATCTTGTCGATCTCGCGCACGGAAACGCGAGACCGGTCAAAATCCGTATAGAAAAGGCTGAGCCCCTCGGTCGGCTTCTTCACCTCCTCCAGCGGAGTCGTGCGCGCCAGCAGCAGGATCTTGTGCGCCACCTGCGCCGTCGAGATCCAGACCTTCTGCCCGTTGACGACATAGCGGTCGCCGTTGCGCACGGCGCGCGTCTTGAGCTGCGTCGTATTGAGGCCGGTGTTCGGCTCGGTGACGGCGAAGCAGGACTTCTCCTTGCCCTGCGCCATTGGCGGCAGCATGCGCCTCTTCTGCGCCTCCGTGCCGAACACGACGACCGGATTAAGTCCGAAGACGTTGATATGGATCGCGGAAGCCGCCGACATGCCGCCGCCGGATTCGGAAATCGCGCGCATCATGATGGCGGCTTCGGTAATGCCCAGCCCCGACCCGCCATATTCCGGCGGAATGCAGACGCCGAGCCAGCCGCCTTCCGCAATCGCCTGATAGAAATCCTCCGGAAAACCGCCCTCGCGATCCTTGCGCAGCCAGTAATCGTCGCCGAAGCGCGCGCAGATTTTCGTCACCGCGTCGCGGATCGCCTCCTGTTCCGCCGAAAGCTCGAAATCCATGGACCATCCTCCGTCGCGCGACGAGCGCATTTCATTCGTTGAAATTTTCTTTCATATTTTCGGATGACAGCGGCGCGATTGTCCAGTCTATTCGTGGTCGAAACATTGCTGCGAGGGCTCCCAATATGTCGACCAACGATCTTCCCCGCCTCGGTCAGGGCTTCTACTGGCAGGACATCGCCGTCGGGAACAAATTCCAGACCTTCCGGCGCACGATCACCGAAGCCGATCTCGTCAATTTCATCTCGGTCACGGGCATGCTGGAGGCGATCTTCATTGACGCGCATTACGAGGGCGCGGCGATGGCGGGGCGCCCCGTGCCGGCGGCCCTCACCTATTCGATGATCGAAGGCATGCTGCTTCAGACCATGATTCAGGGCACCGGCCTCGCCATGCTGGAGCTGACGCAGAAAATCCACGCGCCTGTGCGCGTCAACGATACGGTCTACGCGACAGTCGAAGTGACCGGCCTGCGCCCGACGTCGAAAAGCGGCCGCGCCGTCGTCGATTCACTGATTGAGGTGTTCAATCAGGATGGCGTCAACGTCTTGACCTACACGGCGCGCCGCTTGCTGGCCGGACGGCCTGCGGCGTGAGCCGGCAAAACGGCGCGAGATGCGAGGAGCCTGCGCCGCCCGAGCCGTGATGAGCACCAATCGCGGCCCGGGCGAAAAACCGGAACAGCGCGGCTGACGCCGCCTGTCTCGTGGCTTTCATCCCATCAGAAAACGTTAAAATAGTGTTTAACGGACGCGACCCCGAAATCTAGGGGAGGCGTGCTGAAAGCTACGCCATCACATAATGCGCAAGCCGCTTGGTAATGATCGCCTCCGCATCCGCCACAATCCGTTTCACGAGTTCGTCCACGCTCGGAATGTCGTGAATGAGCCCCTGGATCATGCCCGCTGACCAGATGCCGTGGTTGATGTCGCCGCTTTCCAGCCCCTCGCGGCCGCGCGCGCCGACGACGAGCGGACGGACCTCTTCGAATTTCGCCCCCTCGCGCTCCATTTGCACGACCTGCTGGCTGATGGCGTTTTTCGCGACGCGGGCCGTGTTGTGCATGGTGCGGAAGATGAGATCCGTGGCGCGCTCGTCGTTCGCCACCATGGCCTCCTTGAAGGCCTGATGGATCGGCGCCTCCTTCGTGGCGCAGAAACGTGTGCCCATATTGATGCCGTCGGCGCCCAGCGCCAGCGCCGCCGCAAGCCCACGCCCGTCGCCGAAACCACCCGATGCAATCATCGGAATTTTGATCTTGTCGGCCGCGGCCGGGATCAGAATGAGACCCGGAATGTCGTCCTCGCCCGGATGGCCGGCGCATTCGAAGCCGTCGATGGAAATCGCATCGACGCCCATGCGCTCGGCGGACAACGCATGACGCACCGCCGTGCATTTATGGATGACCTTGACGCCGTGCTTCTTGAAATGCTCGACATGCTCTTGCGGCTTGTAACCGGCCGTCTCGACAACCTTGACGCCGCTCTCGATGATCGCCTGCCGATATTCGGCGTAGGGCGGCGGCGTCACCGCCGGCAGAATGGTGAGGTTCACGCCGAAGGGCTTGTCGGTCATCGTGCGGCAACGCGCGATTTCCTTGGCCAGCGCCTCCGGCGTTGGCTGCGTCAGCGCCGTCAGCATGCCAAGCGCGCCCGCATTGGCGACGGCCGACACGAGTTCGGCGCGACCGACCCATTGCATGCCGCCCTGCACGATCGGATGCTGAACGCCGAACATTTCGGTGAAACGGGTCTTGATCACGGCGCAGCTCCTGTGTGCGGCTCTTTGCCGGAGGCTCGCCGGCGCCTCATAAAATGAAACCCTCTTTCATTAGTCAAGCGATTGACTAATGTAACAGGGCACGGGAGGCGCAAAATGACCGCGAATAACGAAAAATTCGAAACGATCCGCCTCGACATCGCCGACGGCGTCGCGGTTCTGACCCTGTCCCGGCCGGACAAGCTCAACGCTTTCACCGGCCAGATGGCGCGCGAGATCATCGCCGCCTTCGACCGGACCGACGCCGATGACGGCGTCCGCGCGGTCGTCGTCACCGGCGAAGGCCGCGCCTTCTGCGCCGGCGCCGATCTGTCGTCCGGCGGCGCGACCTTCGACTATAAAAAGAAGGAAGGGCGCGGCGGCGCTGGCGCCGATGGCGATGTCGACCTTTCCGACGAGAGCGTGCGCGACAGCGGCGGCCGCGTCGCCTTGCGCATCTTCGAGAGCCTCAAGCCGGTCATCGCCGCCATCAACGGCCCCGCCGTCGGCATCGGCGCGACGATGACATTGCCCATGGATGTGCGGCTGGCCTCGGACACGGCGCGCTTCGGCTTTGTCTTCGCGCGGCGCGGCATCGTGCCGGAAGCCTGTTCAAGCTGGTTCCTGCCGCGCGTCGTCGGAATTTCACGCGCGCTTGAATGGAGCATGAGCGGCCGCGTCTTCGACGCCCAGGAAGCCCTCGCCGGCGGCCTCGTGCGGGCCATCGCGCCCGGCGCGGCGCTGATGGACGAGGCGATGAAACTCGCGCGCGAAATCGCAGACAATTGCGCGCCCGTCTCCGTCGCGCTGATCCGGCAGATGATGTGGCGCATGCTCGGCGCCGATCACCCGATGGAGGCGCACAAGCTCGATTCGAAATTCGTCTTCATGCGCGGCCGCAGCCCCGACGCGAAAGAAGGCGTCATGTCGTTTCTGGAAAAGCGGCCTGCGTCTTTCTCCGAAAAAGTGTCTAGCGACATGCCGCGCCCCTACCCGTGGTGGGGAACGCCGCGCTACGAGTAACGCCTGTTGTCGGCAACGAAAACCGGTGAGGAGCGAATGCGACGCCGAGCCGATGCGAGGAATTCGCGGATTGCGACGCGTCGCGATCCGCGAAACATCGAATAATCCGCTTAAACCTTCGCCGCGATCCCGCCGAGCACCAGATCCGTCACATGCGCGATATAGCGTTTGCGCATGTCCTCATCGATGCGATCGACGCCGAAAATCGCTCGCAGCGACGAACGCGCGTGGAACAGGTGGTCGCAGGCCCCGACAAGCGCGAAATAGAACATCATCGCGTCGACAGGCTTGAACGCGCCGCTCGCGACGCCTTCGTCGAGAATCATTTTCTGATAACGCGCCACGGGTTCGACAAAGACGCGCGCAACCTCCGTCGCCTGCTCCGGGCCGCTCTCGTGCAGCAATTGGCGCAGCAGACGATTGAGATAGGGAAAGTGGAAATAGGCGTCGATGATGCCGGCGATATGCTTGCGCATCTTCGCCGTCGCGCCGATGTCCATCGCCACCAGCTTGGCGAGTTGGCCCAGCGCCGCTGAGGCGTCCTCCTCGACGATGGCGCGCAACAGCCCGTCTTTCGAACCGAAATGATATTTGACCAGCGCCGAATTCAGCCCCGACCGCGCGGCGATGTCGGCGAGCGAGAACTCCATCGACTCGCGCTCGGTCATCAACGCGCGCGCCGCAGCCCGCAGGCGCGTCTTGGCGTCTGTGCGAGAGGAGTTCGACGATGCAGCCATGCGAGACATTTCGCGCCTTCTCCCTCGCCCGCCGGGCGTGCGAGGTCTGAGGCGAGGGACCGGCGCAACGCGATCACGATGCGCGCCGCGCACGGCCCCTCATCCGGTTCTTCGACGCTGGCTCCGCCTGGGCGGAGCCAGCGAATAGCCTTACCGCGGCGCCATGCGGATCGCGCCGTCGAGGCGGATCGTCTCGCCGTTGAGCATCGGATTTTCAACGATGCTGACGGCGAGCTGCGCATATTCCTCCGGCTTGCCGAGACGCGAGGGGAACGGCACCTGCGCGCCGAGGCTCTTCTGCGCCTCTTCGGGCAGGCCCATCAGCAGCGGCGTCAGGAACAGACCCGGCGCGATGGTGTTACAGCGGATCGCGTTCTGCGCGAGGTCGCGCGCGATCGGCAGCGTCATGCCGACGATGCCGCCCTTCGAGGCCGAATAGGCCGCCTGACCAATCTGGCCGTCGAACGCCGCGACCGACGCGGTGTTGATGACGACGCCGCGCTCTTCGCCGATTGGCGTCTGGTCGAGCATGCGCTGGGCGGCAAGGCGGATCACGTTGAACGTGCCGATCAGGTTGACGTTGATGACGCGCGTGAACAGATCGAGCGGAAACGGCGCCTTGCCGGCCGTCTTCGCCGCATTGCCGATGCCGGCGCAATTGACGATGATGCGCGCGACGCCGTGGACCGCCTGCGCCTTGTCGAGCGCGGCGATGACCGCCGCTTCCGACGTCACGTCCGCATGCAGCGCAATGCCGCCGATCTCGGCCGCAACCTTGTCCGCATTCGCCGCATTGGCGTCCATGACGCCGACCTTGGCGCCCTTCGCAGCCAGAGCCCGCGCCGTCGCCGCGCCGAGGCCCGAGCCGCCGCCGGTGACAATGGCGGCTGTTTTGTCGATCTGCATGATGTCCCTCTCTCGAAGCGCGGCCAGCGGTCGAATGAAGCCGCTGCGGTCCGCCTGACAGAATTAATTAGGCGACTAAATATTTGCCGGCAACTGCAATTTAGACAGGCGCGACCATTGTCAGCGCCCTGTCTTGGCGGGCATGATCGCGCCGCGCAGAACCGCGCCAAGGAGGAAACATATGAAAACGAGAGCCGCCGTCGCCTGGGCCGCCAACAAGCCGCTGACCATCGAAACCATCGATCTCGACGGTCCGCAGGCGGGCGAGGTTCTCGTCGAAATCATGGCGACGGGCGTCTGCCACACCGACGCCTACACGCTCTCCGGCCTTGATTCCGAAGGAAAATTCCCCGCCATTCTTGGCCACGAGGGCGCGGGGATCGTGCGCGAAGTCGGCAAAGGCGTCACCTCGGTCAAACCCGGCGATCACGTCATTCCGCTCTACACGCCGGAATGCCGGCAGTGCAAAACCTGCCTGTCGCAACGCTCCAATCTGTGCACGTCGATCCGCTCGACGCAGGGGCAAGGCGTCATGCCGGACGGCCGCAGCCGTTTCTCCTGCACGGGCGAGACCGTGTTCCATTACATGGGCTGCTCGACCTTTTCGAATTTCACGGTCCTGCCCGAGATCGCTGTGGCGAAAGTCCGTGAGGACGCCCCCTTCGACAAGATTTGCTACATCGGCTGCGGCGTGACGACCGGAATCGGCGCGGTCATCTACACGGCGAAAGTGCGTCCTGGCTCCAACGTCGTCGTGTTCGGCCTCGGCGGCATCGGCCTCAACGTCATTCAGGGCGCCCGCATGGTCGGCGCCGACAAGATCATCGGCGTCGACATCAACCCCGGCAAGCGCGCCATGGCCGAAAAATTCGGCATGACCCATTTCGTCAATCCGGCCGAGATCGGCAACGACAAGGTGGTTCAGGCCATCGTCGATCTGACCGACGGCGGCGCCGATTATTCCTTCGATGCGACCGGCAACACCAATGTCATGCGTCAGGCGCTCGAATGTTGCCATCGCGGCTGGGGCGAGAGCATCATCATCGGCGTCGCCGAAGCCGGCAAGGAAATCGCGACGCGCCCCTTCCAGCTCGTCACAGGCCGCGTCTGGAAGGGCACGGCTTTCGGCGGGGCCAGAGGCCGCACCGACGTGCCGAAGATCGTCGACTGGTACATGGACGGCAAGATCAACATCGACGACCTCATCACCCACGTGATGCCGCTCGATCAGATCAACACCGCCTTCGACCTCATGCACGAAGGCAAGTCGATCCGTTCGGTCGTGACGTTCTGACAGGACGCCGCTGAAGAGCATGGCCGGAAAAATCCGGCCATGCTCTTCGTCGAATTCGAAACGCCGAACGACTTACAGCCGCTCGACGATCGTCACGTTGGCCTGACCGCCGCCCTCGCACATGGTCTGCAAACCATAGCGCTTGCCGCGCGCATGCAGGGCGTGGACCAGCGTCGTCATCAGCTTGGCGCCGGAGCCGCCGAGCGGATGGCCGAGCGCGATGGCGCCGCCGTTGACATTGAGACGCGCGGCGTCGGCGCCCGTATGCTTCAGCCAGGCCATCGGCACGGATGCGAAAGCTTCGTTGACTTCATAAAGATCGATGTCGTCGATCTTCATGCCGGCGCGCTTCAGCGCGCGGTCGGTCGCCGGCAAAGGCGCTTCGAGCATCACCACCGGATCGCCGCCGAGCACCGTCATGGCGTGGATGCGCGCCAGCGGCTGCACATTAAGCTGCTTCAGGCCGCGTTCATTGACAATCATCACGCCGGCGGCGCCGTCGCAAATCTGGCTGGCCGATGCCGCAGTGAGACGCCCGCCTTCGGCGATCAGCTTCACATTGGCGATGCCTTCCAGCGTCGCGTCGTAACGAATGCCCTCATCCGTATCATGCACGAGCTTGGCGCCGTCGGGCATGGTGACGTCGAGCGGCACGATTTCCTTTTTGAAGGCGCCGGCCTGCGTCGCCGCAGCCGCTTTCTGGTGGCTGTCAAAGGCGAAAGCGTCCATCGACGCCTTGGAAAGGTCGTGCTTCTTGGCCAGCATTTCGGCGCCGGTGAACTGGCTGAACTGCGTGTTCGGCCAGCGCTTCTGCAATTCCGGGCTCATGTAATTGCCATAGCCGTGCTGCGCCGGCAGCGAGGCGGAAAGCCCCATCGGCACGCGCGTCATGCTTTCGACGCCGGCGGCGATGACGATGTCCTGCGCGCCCGACATCACCGCCTGCGCGGCGAAATGGATGGCCTGCTGCGAGGAGCCGCATTGCCGGTCGATAGACACGCCCGGCACCGACAGCGGCAGCTTCGAGGCCATCACTGCGTTGCGGCCGAAACAGATCGCCTGCTCGCCGATCTGGATGACGCAGCCCATGATCACGTCGTCGACCAGAGCCGGATCGACGCCGGAGCGATCGACCAGCGCGTCGATCACCTTCGCGCCGAGATCGACCGGATGCCAGCCGGCGAGACGCCCGGCCCTGCGGCCACCGGCGGTGCGGGCGGCGGCGACGATATAGGCTTCGGCCATGAGTGTTTCCTCTTGTTGTTGGCGATTGCGTTTCGCGCGCGATTAAAGGAGCGCGCGCCGGCTTAGTCAATCGTTCAATTAAACCTTGCCGCCCGGCGGAGCCCTCGCTAGCCTGCCGGCAAGCCCCGACAAGCGGGCGCAAGGAGACGCCAATGGCCTATGAATTCATCCGGGTTGACCGGAAAGGCCCGCTGACCATCGTCACGATCAACAGGCCCGCGGTCTACAACGCCATCCATTATGAAGCGCATATGGAGCTGCACGCGGCTTTCGACGCCTTCGCTGCCGATCCCGACCAATGGGTGGGCATCGTCACCGGCGCCGGCGACAAGGCCTTCTGCTCGGGCAACGATCTCAAGGCGCATGCCGGACGCGGCGCGCGGCCGATGGCGCCTACGGGTTTTGGCGGCCTCACCGCCCGCTTTGACAATACGAAGCCGCTCATCGCCGCCGTCAACGGCGTCGCCATGGGCGGCGGCTTCGAAATGGCGCTCGCCTGCGACATCATCGTCGCCGCTGAAAACGCCAAATTCGCTTTGCCCGAGCCCCGCGTCGGGCTCGCCGCCATCGCCGGCGGCTTGCTGCGCCTGCCGCGGCAGATCGGCATGAAGCGCGCCATGGGCATGATGCTCACCGCGCGCCACGTATCGGCGAAAGAAGGCTGCGACCTCGGCTTCGTCAACGAAGTCGTCCCGCAAGGCGAGGCGCTCGCCGCCGCCGAACGCTGGGCCGCGCAAATGCTGGAATTGAGTCCGCTGTCGCTGCGCGCCTCGAAGGACGTCGCCATGCGCGGCTTCGACGTCGGCCTTGAACAGGCGACGAAAGAGCAATGGGACTACGACAGCGTGAAAGCGCTGCGCGCGTCGGAAGATTTTATCGAAGGCCCGAAAGCCTTCGCCGAAAAGCGCAAACCCGAATGGAAAGGCCGATGAGCGGGCCGCTTCGCGTCGAGCATCGCGACGGCTGCGATTGGGTGACGCTTGACCGGCCCGATGCGCTCAACGCGCTCAACCCGGACATGATCGTCGCGCTCAACGACTATTTCGACGCGCTGCGCACCAAACGCAACGTGCGCGTCGTCGTGTTGCGCGGTGCGGGGCGCGCCTTCTGCGCCGGCCTCGACATCAAGGATGCGATGACGCGTCGCGAACACAAGGCCACGCAATCCAGCGTGCAGGATTCGCTGGATTCACAACGCCGCATCGCCGACATCGTCATGAAGATGCGACGTTGTCCGCAGCCCATCGTCGCGCTGATCAACGGCGCGGCCGCCGGCGGCGGCTTCGCTCTGGCTCTGGCGGCGGATATCCGCATTGCCGCCAAAGGCGCGAAGATGAATTGCGCCTTCATCAAGCTCGGCCTCGGCGGCTGCGATATCGGCGTGAGCTATTTTCTGCCACGCCTCGTCGGCGTCTCCATCGCCTCGGAACTGATCCTCACCGGCCGTTTCATCGACGCGGAGCGCGCAGCTGCCATCGGCCTCGTCTCTGAAGTCGTCGATGCGGACTCGCTCGACGCCGCCGCCTTGGCCTATGTCGAGCCGATGCTCGCCGCCTCGCCGACAGGTCTGCGGCTGTCGAAGGAATGCCTCAACATGAGCGTCGACGCCGGTTCGCTTGAGGCAGCTATCGCCATGGAAGACCGCAACCAGGTCCTATGCAGCCGATCCGACGATTTCCAGGAGGGCCTGCGCGCCTTCGTGGAAAAACGCAAACCCGTCTATCGCGACGCATGACGCGCAAAGGAAGCCGATGACTTCTCCCCTTCCGCCCTTCCGCAAGATTGACTGGATGGCGCGCGACATTGCCGTCGAGCGCCGCGACGACGGAATCATCGTGTTGCGCTCCAACGTGCCGCTTGGCGATTACGCGACGCATCTGCCAAGCTTTCTCGATCATTGGGCGAGTGCGGATCCAGAACGGCTATGGCTCGCCCAACGCGCTGGCCCCGAGCGGCAATGGCGCAAGACGACCTATGGCGAGGCCAAACGCATCGTCGACGGCCTGACGCAAGCCCTGCTCGATCTCGGCCTCGGACCCGAACGCCCCGTCGCCATCCTCAGCGGCAATTCGATCGAACACGCGCTGATGACCTTCGCGGCCATGCAGGCGCGCGCGCCCGCAGCGCCTATCTCGCCCGCCTATTCGCTGATGAGCGAAGATCATGTGAAGCTCAAGACGATCTTCGCGCACATCAAGCCCGGCCTCGTATTGGTGCAGGATGGCCCGCTCTTTGATCGCGCGCTCGCCGCCCTCGATCTCGACGGCGTGACTGTCGTCCACGTCGCGCGCCCCGCGACCAGCGTCGCCAGCCGCGCCTTCGCCAACCTCGCCGCGACGAAACCGACCGACGCCGTAAGCCGCTCCATCGCGTCCATCACGCCTGACACTGTCGGCAAGCTGCTGTTCACCTCAGGCTCCACCGGCATGCCCAAGGGCGTCATCAACACGCAGAAGATGATGTGCGCCAATGTGCAGATGATCCGGCAGGGCCGCCCGATGGGACGCGGCGACCAGCAAGCGATCTATCTCGACTGGATGCCGTGGAACCACACGATGGGCGGCAACGCCCTGTTCAATCCGGCGCTGGCCGAGGGCGGCGCGCTCTACATCGACGATGGCCGGCCGCAGCCGGGCGCCTTCGACGAAACGCTGCGCAACCTGCGTGAAATATCGCCCACCTATTACGCCAACGTGCCCGCAGGCTACGCCATGCTGGCCGCCGCGCTTGAGCGGGACGACGAACTGGCGAAACGCTTCTTCTCGCGCCTCAACCTGATGGCCTATGGCGGCGCGCGCCTGCCCGACGATCTTTACGACCGCATGCAGGCGCTCGCCATGAAGGCGACGGGAGAACGCATCGTCTTCTTCACCGGCTGGGGCTCGACGGAAACTGCGCCCGTTTCGACCGCGCCCTATTGGAACACCGAGCGCGCCGGCTATATCGGCCTGCCCTATGCCGGCGTCGAGTTGAAGATGGTCCCCGTCGGCGGCAAGTATGAATTGCGCATTCGCGGCCCCAACGTCATGCCCGGCTATTACGGCCAACCCGAATTGACGAAAGCCGCCTTCGATGAAGAAGGCTTCTACAAGATCGGCGACGCGGGAACTTTCGCCGACCCGAACGATCCTTCGGCGGGCCTCATCTTCTCCGGCCGCGTCGTCGAGGATTTCAAGCTGACGACGGGAACTTTCGTGCATGTCGGCGCCCTGCGCGTCGAGGCGATCGCCTCCGCGTCCCCTGTCATTCAGGACGCGCTTGTCGCGGGACAGGACAGGCCTTTCATCGGGCTTCTCGCATGGCCCAATCTCGAATCCTGCCGGCAGATGATGAACAAGCCGCAAGCAAGCATGCAGGAGGTTTGCGATAATGCCGCAGTGCGCGCGCATCTGCGCGAGGGCCTGCGCAAGATGGCGCAAACCGCGCATGGCGCCTCATCCATGCGCGTCGCCCGTGCGATGTTGATGAGCGAGCCGCCTTCCATCGACGGCAACGAACTCACCGACAAGGGATACATCAACCAGCGCGCAGGTCTGGAGCGCCGCGCCGCGCTGGTCGAGAGACTCTACGCCGAACAACCGTCCGCGGACGTGATCGTCGTCAATTGATCACGCGACTTTATGCGTCGGCAGATACGGCGTGTGACGCGCGGCGTCGCCGACGCCGCCTGCGGCCTGTTCCGCCGCGCGCTCATACAGGCGACGACCGAAGTTGGCCGGCTGCGGCGGCGCCATCGCCGGCGCTTCCGTCGTTGTAAGCGCGGCCTGCGCCGCGGCGCGCGCATTGACGGCCTCTTCGATCTCGGTGATCGATTGCTCGATCGATACGAGTGCGCGGAACTCCGGATTATCGAGCAAATTGCGGCGAACGCGATCGCGCAAGGCGCCGAGCGCCGTCAGAATTTCCTGCGTCATGATTGTCTCCCTTATTGTGACGCACCAGAGCTACGGCGCTAAACTGTCGCGAAGCTTGTTAACCCGCATGTTCAACGAGACAAGCCTCGCGAAAGACGCCGAGATCATTCTTGACGCATGAGTTCAGTCAGGAAGAGAAGCGCGATGATTTCGGCAGAAGCGCAACGCATGCAGGAAGCTCAGACGAACGCGGCGGGCAGCCCATCCGTTCTGCGCTTGCTGATGCTGGAGGCGCGGCATGAACTCGACCGGCGCGACCTCAGCGATGAAAGCCGCGCCGACGCGCGCGCCCTGGTCGAGGGACTTCGCAACGCCATCGCGCGCAGCCCGAGCCTGAGCTTTGTCGACGTGGCCGCCAAGCTGCAAATTGCCGAAACGCAAACGCCGGACCACGACATGATCCGCAGCGCCATGGCGGATTTGCGTCGTTTGCGCGCAGAAATCCGACATGCGTGAAACCCTGAACGCGGTGCGCATCTCGGGCTTCGGCGCGGCGTTTCGCTTCGCAATGCGCCAAAGGCTCGGTCTTGGCGCACATGTCGCGACTTATCGCGTCGTCGCAGAGGAACTTCTGACGCCGAACAGGCGCGCAAAACCGCGCTTTCGGACACGTCTACGCGCAGGAAAACTTCTTGATGACCAGCTCCGCTTCATCGCCGACTGCCTTATTCACGATCGCGCGTCGCAGGGCATTCGCATCTGCCTCGCAAGCGCCGTCGCTTTGCCGGGAACGCTCTGGTTCTATGATGAAGAAAGCGCCCGCCTTCATCGCGCGCATGTGCGGTGGCGACGTCGCCAAGACGCGGGCCTGTTCCTGCCCACGAACGCGCCGACGCGGATATTGACCGACGCCGAGCGCGCCGCGCTCGCCGGCCGCTACTACGCCATGCGCAAACAGCGTTGACCCTTACTGTTTCTTGACCTGATCTTTTGTGAGATAGGTCAGTTCATTGACGATGATATCCTTGATGACCGGCGTCTCCAGTCGTGCGTTCACGCGCTCGCGCAGGTCTACGGCAAGCTTCTGGAGATCGACGCGCATGACGTCTCGCAAGTCGCCGTCGCTGCGCGCATAAAGAAAGCGCAAAGCCTCGTCTAGAAGAAACGCATCTGGAGATGTCGAGGCGCGCGTCAAAGCGGCCGCTTCAGCCGTGAACGAGAATTGCGCAACGACATAACCCTTGATTTCGCCCTGGCTTAGCACAGGGGCTTGAATTTGCCGGATCTTGCGCGTCTCCATCGCAGGGGCGGAAGACGCGCGCCATCGCGCGAGCAATCCCGATTTCACGCCATAGGCTGCGCCGCTGCTGGCCCCAAGCGTCAACATCGCGATCCATATCGCGAAAAGCAGCGGGCGGATCATGCCGGCTCTCGGAAATTGGGATGGTATGTGCCATCCCATTCGGCGTCTTCGATAGCCGCCACGAGCACGTCGGCGACTTCCTCGATAGCCGACAGCTGCGCATGCAACGCCGCATGGTTGGCGGCAAGAACACGGCGCACACGCGTCAGCGCACGTTGCGTTGAGGCATCGGCCGGCGACCGATCAAGACGTTGGAGCGCCAGCAAGGCCTGATGCTTGCGGCGACTGAACTCTGGCAATTGCTCGAAGCGCACATGCCTCAACGCTTCAGTCTCCAGAAGAAGCAGGTGCTCCAGCCTCTCAAGCTCCAACACGAAACTCTCCCCCATCGCCAGCGCCCTTCCGGTCAGACGCCGCCGCGCGCACGTTGCGCCATCGCCGCGCCTAGCGTTTGCGATAATCCGAGACGGTTGGTTGTCGACAGCTTCTGCGCCAACGCGTCGCTCAAGAACATGCGCCACGAATCTCCGGCGACGCCGCGCCCGAAAACATGCGTCTTCTTTGGCAGAACGCCATCGACCATCGTCTTGAGAAGCAGCGTTTCCAACCCTTTGGCGGCCGGGGAGCCGCCACTTTCCGTCGCCGGCGCGCCCGCGAGTCGCTCACGCAGGCCTGACAGGTTGACGCGGGACGGCTGCATCGCAACGTCATGCAACTCGGCGGCAAAAGCCGACGCCATCCCCCTGGAGGGGTCGCGCAACCGCTGTGTCGCCACAAGCAATTTATCCGGCGCGGCGGCGCGCGCCACATCCGCAACCAGATCGGAAGGTAGTTGCAAAGCCATGGCGATCTCTCCGCTCCACACGCCACAACATCCCGCCGCAGCCTTACCGCAAGCTTGCGCCGCGCCGCGCCACAACGGCTTCAACGATCTCCCGTAGTTTGCGGCGCTCGACATCGGCCCGCCATTCGGCTTCCCGCGTCTTCGTAATATTTTCAACGCATTTGAGTCGCGCGCCTTGCTCCAACAGGATGCGTCGTTCATCGACGACGGCCGATTGCGTCGCGAGGCTTTCGCGCGCCACCCGCCGCAACGCATTCTGCAACATCGCCGCCACCTGCGGCGCGCCCGTCAGACTCGCGTCGAACGCGGATGCGAGGGCATGATCGGCGCCAGCAAGCTCCTCCTGGCGCGCATGCAACAACGTCAGGCGAAATTGCGTCATACGATGCAATTGCTTCTGCAAACGCGCCAAACGTCCGGCCGATTTATGATCCGACATCGCTACCCCTGCGCCGCCCAGGCCGCCAACTCGGCGATATAGACGACTAACCCGTTCTTCATTGTCAGAGCGGCGAGCGCCAACCCGCCCAGAAGTATCAGAGGCGCCGAAATGAAATAGAACGGCGCCTGCGCGGCGAAGCGATTGATCAACCCGGCCGCCAGATTGGCCACAACACCGTAAACCAGAAACGGACTGGCCAGACGCAGCGCCAGAAAGAACGTGCGCGCGCAGGCGTCGACAAGCTGGGAAAGGGCTCCCCCCGTCGGGAGAACGCCGCCGCGTGGAATGATGTCGTAAGAGGCTGCAAGGCCGCGTAATAATTCGAGATGCGCGTCGCTGACGAAAACGCAGACCGACGCGGCGAGAGAACCAATGGCGGCGAGCGGCGAAACGTGCTCTGCCGCCTCAACCGAAGCTGTCATGGCGTTGCCGAGGCCTATGCTCATCGCGGCCGCCGTCAGCAAAGTTTCAAGCGCGGCGATGAAAAGGCGCGCCTGCAATCCGATCAACCCGCCGACGCCGAGTTCAAGGCCTATCGTCAGGGCCATATGATAGGGCGCGATGGGCGCATCGCCCCGCCCCGCAACAGGCGAAATGACGAAGGCGCAGACGAGCGCAATGCCGAGACGAATGCGCATCGGAACACGATCGCTCGCAAATCCCGGCGCCATCATGAGGCATGCCCCGACACGGCAGAATGTCAGAAACACCTCCAACACGGCATGTTGCGCCATCTCCGTCACGACACGACGCCAAGGCTCTCGATGTCAGACCATCGTGCTATTTCAAGATGTGACAACACCGGAACGGCAGGGAAAAGCCGCTCGATAATCAGCCGGACATAGGGCCGAACGTCGGGAGACGCAACCAAAGCGAAGCGTCGCCCCAACTCCAACCGCTCGCGTATGGCGGCGGCAACCTCAGCCGAAAACTGTTCGACGAGATGCGGATCGAGATCGAATTCGGCCGGCTCGCCCTTGGCGTCACGCCGCAACCCCTTATGGAATGCCAGATCCCAACGCGCGCCGAGACGCAGGATGCGCAACATCCGTCCATCGGCCACGTCGCTGCAAATTTGTTGTGCGATGCGCAAGCGGACATGTTCCGCTATCTGTTCAACACGCCGCGCATGCGGCGCGATCTCTGCGATCGCCTCGAGTATCAACGCGAGATTACGGACGGACACGCGCTCCGCCAATAGCAATTTGAGAACGGATTGAAGCCCGGAATATGAAATATGCGTCGGACAAATATCATCGATGAGGCGTTTGTATTCAGGCCCAAGCCTCTCGATCAATCCTCGCGTATCCTTGTAGGACAGCATCATCGCAAGATTGCCGCGAACAACCTCGGAAAGATGAGTCAGAAGCACAGACAGCGGATCTATGGTGCGGAAACCCTGACGCTTTGCCTCGGCGGCGTGACTGGCGTTCAGTCGATAGGCTTTCATGCCAAACGCGGGCTCTCTCGTTTCCTCATAGGGCAGATCGGGAGCCTTCCCATCGGCGGCGATCACGAGAACATCGCCGAGCGGCAGGTCTTTCTCCGCGATGCTCGCCCCGTGAATTTTCAGTCGATACGCGGCCGGCCCCAGTTTCAAATCATCGCTGAGCCGGATATCGGGAATGACAAAACCGAACTCACGCGCAAAACGCCGACGCATTTGCGAAATTCGATGCGCCAACTCGCCCTGGGACGTAGCCATCGCCGCCGACGCCTTGCGTCCGAATGACAATTCGAGAGGCGCGACCTCAAGCGCGCCCCGCGCATCTTCTTTGACATTGACCTCGGCGACAGATGTGATCACCGACGAAGCGCGCTCTTGCTGTTTGGGAATCGTGTATCCGGCAAAAGCAAGCACGCCGCCCAGCAATGCGAACGGCAGCAGCGGCAAGCCTGGCATGACGCCCAGAACGAACATCAGCGACGCCGCCAGCATCAATGCGCGGGGATAACCGCCAAGCTGGCCGAGAATGGCCTTCTCGGCAGACCCTCGCGTTCCGCCTTTCGAAACGAGCAAGCCCGCTGCAAGCGAAACAATCAGCGCGGGAATTTGCGCCACAAGGCCATCGCCGACCGAAAGCTTTGTATAAACGTCGAGCGCTGCGCCAATGCTCATGCCATGCCGCATGACGCCGATGACAACGCCGCCAAACACGTTGACGGCGAGTATGATGATTCCCGCAATAGCATCGCCACGCACGAATTTCGATGCGCCATCCATCGATCCGAAAAAAGCGCTTTCCTCTTCCAGTTCCCGCCGGCGTGATTGCGCTTCTTTATCGTCGATAAGGCCAGCGGAAAGATCGGCGTCGATCGCCATCTGCTTTCCGGGAATGGCGTCGAGCGTGAAGCGTGCGCCAACCTCGGCAATGCGCGTTGCGCCCTTCGTGATGACAAGAAAATTGACGGTGATGAGAATGAGAAAAACAATCAATCCGATGAGAAAATCGCCGCTCATCACCAGATTGGAAAAGCCGCCGATGATATAGCCCGCCGCCGTCACTCCCTCAGAGCCATGTGCGAGAATAAGGCGCGTCGTCGCAAGATTGAGTGACAGCCTCAACAGGGTCGCAACCAGCAGGACGGTCGGAAAAGACGAAAATTCGAGCGGCTTGGCGATCCAGAGCGCCACCATCAGAATGACGACCGACAGCGCGATGGACAGCGCCAATCCCACGTCGATCAGGACCGAGGGAACTGGAAGAAAAAAGATGCACAGGATGAAGATGATCGCGCCGGCAAACCACACGTCGCGTACATCGTGCGCGGCGGCATGCGACGCGACAATTTGAGTTGAACGGCTCACCGGCGATCCTCCGCTTCGACGTCGCCACTCTCGACATCGAAACTTTCGTCAGGCTCGCCGTCGTCAAAATCCGCGCGCGATATGCTCGTAAAGACGTTCGGCAAGCATGAAAATCTGCCCGGCGACGAACGAGGCGGACAGACTTGAAACAGCCAAAACAGCAAGAATCTTCGGGACGAAAGTGAGTGTCATCTCCTGAACCTGCGTCAGCGCCTGAAGCAGAGCGATGACAAACCCGACGGCCATAGCGGCCAGCACCGCAGGCGCCGATGCGACGACGATCGTCCAGATCGCCTGGTGAATGAGGTCGAGCGCATCTGCTTCGTTCATGGATCAGGCCAATGTCACGCCGCCTTCCAGCTTGACCTTCTGACCGTCGGCCAAGGTGGCGAAGACAGAACCGCCGTCCCCGATTTGAACCGAGGAAATCACGCCATGTATGGAGCCGTCGCCGGACGTGAGGGTCCGGCCGATGGCGGATTCCGCCTGTGACAGAGCCGACATTGTAATCAGCGCGTCAAGCTTCGTATTCATCTGAACAGCCTGCTCTACCGACGAAAAGCTCGCCAGCTGCGACATCTGCTGCGTTGGATCCATCGGCTGTGTCGGATCCTGATTACGCAGTTCGGCGATCAGCAATTTCAAGAATGAATTATAGTCGACAGTGGCGGCCGATGATGCCGTCGCCTGTGTCGTCGCGCTTACGACGGCGCCCTGAACTTGCATGTCGGCCTCCTTCAGCTTGCCAGCATTTCGGCATCAGAACGTTTTTCTTCCTCGCGGACTTTCGAGCGGACGAGTTTCAACGCATCGAAATAGCGCGCCCGTGCGACGAGCAAACAAACCTCATTCAGAAGACCTGTAGGGCAAAGACCTCCGAAACGTCGAAGCGATTCAATTTCGAGATCGAACAAAGCCTTTGCAGGGCCAATATCACTCGGGTCCATAAGCATGGTCTGGACCGTGAAATAGAGACGTCGCCACCCGGATGTCGCCTCGCACGCCTGCATCACATGGGACTCAAGAAGAAAGGTTACATCGTTCATCAGCTCGATCGAGACTTTCCGATCGACGCGCAGGACCGCGCCATTGACGTAAATTTTCTCCCCGCTGCGCAATGACAAACGCATCACTTCAGTCCTTCACGAATGATCGCGTTGATTTCGATGACGCCGGCGAAATCCGTCGATCGCCCCGCCCGGATTTCCTCAATTTCCCTCAGCATCCAGAAGCCGATAGAAATGAGCTGAGACTTCAACGCCTCGGGCAGGCCATTGCCGGGCTCGACAACATCATCGAGAAAAATAGTCCAGAGGCGACGAAGAAAGAAAAGCGCGTCGATGGCTTCGCGCGAGCCTACTCCCGCCGCCGACGCGACTTCGAGCAGAGAGATGGCCTTGTCCAGCGCCTGCCCCTCGCGCAAACGCGCCTCGGCCTGACAGTCTTCGACAATTTCGTCGTAGGAAAACTGATACATGTGGCAGTTCCTCGCCTAATCAAAGCGCATCGAACAAGTTGAGGTTTCGCAATTGCCCGGTCAGTTGAAACGCGATCTGAATCTGACTCTGCAATCGCGTCACGCGGGTCGCGGCCTCATACGCATCGACGCCGACAAGCGCGTCCTGCGCTTGCGACAGAACGCCGATCTGCGCATCCGCATGCGCGCTGGCTCTGTCGATCTTTCTTTGCGCGACGCCGATATTCGCAGACACTTGCGTCACACCGGAAATCGCCTCGCCGAGAAGACTGGCGGCCTTCGTCGTGAGGGTTCTATAGGCTGAATCGTTCAGCCCCGATCCGCCCAGATCGGCAACCATCGACATCGCCTGCGCAAGGCGACGGAACGCGGACTCATTGGCCGTCGCCCCGCTTCCAATAACTTCATTCGAGGAGACCCGGCTTTGCGCCAATTGGCTCGAAGCGCTCGACCAGTTCGCGCTCCAGCCCGCAGCGTCGAATAAAGCGGCATGTGCGCCGTCAAGAAACGTCTGGAGATCGGCGGCCGAAATGGTCGATGTAGCCGGCGCTCCGGGGGCAAGCCCAAAACTCGCCTGAAAGGCGGAGCTCGTCGCCGCGCTACCGGCCGCCGCTGACGCCATCGGCGCGGCGTCATCTGCTACGCCGCCGAAGAGGAAGCGTCCCCCGATCGCGCTGTTCAGAGCGCTCGTCAGATGCGACAGTCCATTCGCCGCTTCTTGTCGGATGGCCGCGCGCGCATTGGCGTCGCCGTGATCCTGCAACAGGGCGTTCTGTAGAGCTTTCGCCATTTCCGTAAGGTCGGAAAGAACGTTCTGCGTTGCGTCGAGACGCGTCGACAAGGTTTTGTTCGTTTCGATCAGAGACGTCAGCCGAACCGTTTCGAGATGGATCGCGACAGGGCGCCGCGCATTGGCGCCGAGCGCGAGCCCGGAATCTGCTCTACGCCCACTGGTGGCCTCGTCCTGCGCCCGCGACAAACTTGTCTCGAGTCGCAGAACAGAATTGCGCAACCCGAGCGACATGGTTTGAGAAGAAATGTAGAATCCGCTCATTGCGTCACCCGACGGCCTGCAGCAGGGACTGGAACATCGCGTCAACGGTGGAGATCAACTTCGTCGTGGCGCGATAGGAGTTCTCCACGACGAGCAATTTCGCCATCTCGTCATCAAGATTAACTCCGGTCGCATTGGACAACGACGTCGTGACATTGGCGAGAACGGCCGAGCGTTGCGTCGCGCTCTGATCGGCGCTCTTGCGCGCGCCTTCCATCCACGACACGGAATTCGACACGTAGGATTCGACGCTTGCCGTCGCGCCGGCCTGGGCGGCCGGGTCGAAGTTCTGCATCGTGCGCAAGGCGTCGCCAAGCGCCAGCAGGCGCGTGTCGAAGCCCGATGCGCCATTCGTGTTGACGTTATAAGCGGCGCCGGCGACGCCGCCGTCGCGCAGCAATCGCGTATCGCCCCCCTGTTGCGGATCGACCGAGGCGGCGACGGCGATGCGGCCGGCGAGCCCGCTCGCGCCGCCTATTGCAAGCGGCGCAACTCCACCTGCGTCGGTGAATAATCCAAGCGCGTCGGGCGTCGCGCCGGAGGGATCACGCTCCGCGAATGCCTGCGTCAGTCCGCGCGCCGCCTCGTCAAGCTGCGCTTGCAAGCGCGGCGCGAACTCATCTCTCACCCTCATCAAGCCGAAGATTTCGCCGGATACGGTTGCGCGTTGGCTGGTCGCATTCGTCAGCGGCACGCCGTCGACGAAGACGTCGCCGCCCTGCGTTGACGCGTCGAAAGTCGGCGTGGCGGCAAACGACGCGGCACGCGGCGACTTGTCGAACAAGGTTACGCCCGTATCGGTGTAAAGCGCCATGTCGCCATTGGCGCGACTGAGACTCTGGACACCGATTTTCGCGGAAAGCTCGGCAACGATTCCATCGCGGCGATCGAGCGCATCGTTGATGTCGCCGCCCCGCAACGCGCCGCGCACGACATCGTCATTCGCCTGCTTGAATTTCGCCAGAAGATCGTTGATGTCGCCAACGGCGCCGGCGATGTCCGCATCGGCGTCAGCGCGCGTCTGCTGAATTGCGGCCGTCGCGTCGTGAAAGCTCTGGGTCAGACCACGCGCCGCATCGATGACTGCGCCGCGCAGCGTTGAGTTGTTGGGATCGGACGCGGCCGTTGCGATCGCCGTATTCAGATCGGCGAGACCGGTCGCCAACGCCGAGCTGGCCACGCCATCGACATTCGTCAGTCCTCCGGCCTGCGCAAGCTTCGTCAGGCCGTCGCGCGTCGCCGCGGCCGCGGCGTCCGAGGCCGTCGCGATCAACTTCGCAGCGGCTAATGCGCGGTTCGTCGCGCGTTCGATCGAGAGACCGACCCCGCCATTATCTCCAAGCGTCGTCAAACCGGCCGAACGACGGGCGTAATCGGTCCGATCCACATTGGCGATGTTGCGCGAAGCGATATCCGCCTGCGCAGCGCTGACCATCAACGCCGAACTGGCCACATGAAGCGCCGTCGATAACGACATGTCGATAACCCTTCCAAGCCGATCCGTTATTTCAGATTCACAAGAACCTGCAGCAGCTCAGCCCCTGTCTGGAAAACTTTCGAATTGGCCGTATAGCCGCGTTGCGCCTCGATCATGTTTGTAAGCTCCGTCGCCAGATCGACGGTGGAGCGCTCGAGCGCGCCCGAATGGATAACGCCGAGCCCCCCGGTCCCGGCATTGCCGACGCGGACTGAACCGGAATCGTTGCTCACCGACCAGACATTGCCGGCGATCGGCGTGAGATTGTTCTCGCTCGGCACGTCGGCCAGCGGAATGCGATAGGCCGCCAGCCGCGTGCCGTCGGCGAAAATGTAACTGACGACGCCATCGGCGCCGATCGAGGCCTGTTGCAGAGCCGACGGCGGCGCGCCGTCGACCGACGCCGCATTGACGGAATAATCGGCCGCGAGCTGCGTCGTCTTCGACAGGTCGAGCGTCATGGCCTGACCATTGGGAATCGCGACGGACAATGACGACGCGCTGGCGGACGACAATTTGCCGTCGCTAGCGTTGAAACTGAGCGTGGTCGTGGACAGAGGTCCGGAGGAATAGGGGAAGCCGCCGACGCCGCTCGCCTGCGACTTGTCGAAGACCGTCATTTCCCATGTGTTGGGCGCCGTCTTCGTCATATAGACGTCAAGCATCACCTCGCCGCCGAGATTGTCGTAGGTGAGCAGCGAACTCTTGTTGGTGTAGGCGGCTGCGGCCGTATTTCCGGCAGGCGTTGCGCCTGTGATCGCCGGCGATTGCGATGACAGATTGACCGAGAGAACGCCGCTGCGCGTCGGCGCCCAGTTGAGCGCGTTGGCGTCGACCGTGACGGTGGCCAATCCCGCGAGCGAGTTCGTCGTGACGTTAGACCCGCCGTTGCGCAGATCGACGCCCATCAGATAATAACCGGCCGTATTGACGAGCTTGCCATTCGCATCCGGCACGAAAGCGCCGGCGCGCGTCAGATAGGAATTGCCGCCGCGATCGGTGACGGCGAAGAAGCCATTGCCCTGAATGGCAAGGTCCGTGACGTTGCTCGTGCCTTGCAGAATGCCCTGCTGCGACACGCCATAGGTCGTTTTCGTCAGAACGCCGCCCGCCGTATGATCGCCGACGCTGACCTGATCGACCATGGACTCGAAAGCCGTCAGCGCGCGCTTGTATCCGGTGGTGCTGGAATTGGCGATATTGTCCGACACGGTGGACAGCAGATTCGATTGCGCCGCCATGCCGGAAATGCTCGCATTCATCACGCCGTAGAGGCTCACGTCCGTCTCCTCGCTTTCGAGACCCTACTCACGCACGCGGGGCTTGCGTGAGACTGTCGCATCCTCAGCAGGCCGCTAGGCAGTAGCCGAGGTAACGCTTTGAATCGATCGGATCGAAGCCAAGACGATGCCGCAACTTCTTGCGCAGCTTGCTGATGTGGCTTTCCACCACATCCTCAACGACGTTCTCGTCGAACAGGCCGTAAATCGAATTGAAGATCTGGCTCTTGGTGACGCGCCGCCCCTGATTGCCGACGAGATATTCGAGAATGCGCCGCTCGCGTCGCGGCAAGGGCAAAGGCTCGCCTCTCACCTCGGGATCGCGGCCATCGAAGAAGACGCGCAATTCGCCAACCGTCGCGCCGTCGCTCTCCGTCTCGACGCGACGACGGATGGCGCCGACCCGCGCCACGATTTCGCGCACATGCACCGGCTTGCGCACCACATCGTCGACGCCGGCGGCGAACAATGCGAGAGTTTGCTCAAGCGACGGCTGTTCGTTGAGGGCGATGACAGGCGCACGCGAGCGTTCGCGAATGAGACGCGGATAGGCGCCGCGCGCGTGGCAATCGCCGATGAGAAAAGCTTCCACCGCCTTCAGGTCGGGCTCGGAAATCTTCTCGACCCAATCCTTGAAATCGTCCGGCGCAAGACCCGTCGAGGGAATGCCCTCGCGCTCCAGACTCGCGGCGTAGCCGGACGTAACGATTTCGCGATCATCGATGATGACAAACATGACTTCCTCGCGCCAATGGCTTCCCAATCGCGCTGGCCGGCTCGTTCGCCGGGCCATCGACCCACTCCGCACCATACGTGTATGTTTCGATTGCGCACCTATAGGTTGTATAGAGATGGTTAACAAATAGTTAACGGCGCGCTTCCGACGCACAAAAGCTCCGGGCCGTCGGGGTCCATGCGCCGAAGCCGCTGGCGACCATGTTCCGCATCACGGCGCAGACATATTTCTTCTGCGCGGGATCGTTGTTGGGTCCGGCGTTGTATCGCGCCACCGCCATCGTCCAGCTGGGCTGGCTGTCTCGCAATTCCTTCAACAGCCGCGCGGCGTAGGCGACGTTGCGTTGCGGATCGAACATGGCGGCGACGGACGGAAAGCGCTTGCCGTGCCAACGATGATTGATCTGCATGCAGCCGACGTCGATATATTTCGCGCCGGCGCGGCGCGCGGCGTCGAAGCGCGCCAGCCCCTCTTCAAGAGTCGCGGCGAAAACCGCCTGGCCGTCGATATTCAGCGCGAACATCCTCAGCCCGTGCTTGCCGCCCGTCTCCGTCATGCCGACGGCGTACAGAACAGCCAGCGGAATGCGATAGGCGTCAGCCGCGCGCGCCATTTCGCGTTCGCAAGGACCAACGCTGTTTGCAAAAGCCGCCGCAATACCCAGCGCGTTAAAGATAAACGCCATTGCGACGCTCAAGAGGCGGCTTCCCATCCTGGGTATCCTCTTCGAAATTCGATTTTTGCTTTTTCTCATGACGCGCATCGGGCTCGCGGCGCGCCGCCTCGTCGCCGCTTGATATATGACCTGTCGCGTCAGCCGCTGCTTGCGGCGCAAAGTCGAAATGCAGACGCTCCACGGCATACCCATGCGCGCGCAAACGTTCGCTCAATATGTCGCGGTTGCTTTCCGCGGCTTGCAGAACGGCGGGCTCTGCGACGCGCAGATGCAGATCGAGCGCATCGCCGCGCAATCGCAACGCCAGCATCGTGACGCCCACGCCATCCGGAGAAACAGACAAGCGCAACACATGTGTCGGCGACGGAGCGACGACACGCACCCCTTCCTCCGTCCCTGATCGAACGGCCGAAGGCGCTGTTTGCGCTGGAACGGCCTCATCGCCCTGCGTGTTTATGACCAAAATATGCGGCGCGGCGACGGCGGTTGCGGCGACGGGCGCGACGAGTGAAGGCGCGGCGTTCTGTGTCGTTGCGGGAAGCGATGGAATTTCACCATCGAGAATCAGGGGGGTGGTCGCCTCGAAATGCTTCTCGCTGCGCACAGCTCCAATCATTTTATTCGCAAGATCGACCGCTTTTACGGATTGCGCCTGATGCATTGCGATGGAGCCTATGCTCGTCTCCCCGCGCGCATGCGTTTGCGGAGCATTTTTTAAAACCGCAGACGCTTCCTGTTCGGCAAGCGCATCCCCATCAGCGCCGTTGAGTGCGGATCGGACAAGCGTCGCCAGCGCCAACTTTTCGACTGGGCGTTGCGCCAACTTGCCAGGCGCCTCGCTGTTGACGGCGGCATGTGTCAACGCCAACGCGAAATCGGTCGACGGCTGCGCGAACGAGCATCCCTCGCCAGCCGCTGCCTCTTCATCCGCTGCCGCTAAAGAGCGTGTCTTTTCAGTGGCGCGCTTACCGCCGTCATGGATTGCGAACGGAGAATGATCTTTCACGCGCGGCGCAGCATTATGCCGTCCGGCCGCCGCCGAGACGCCATGCGTCGGAGTTTCATGATCAGCGAGTCTCATCGCGCCCCCTCCCCGAGAAGGCCGACCGTTTCGTCCAGCAACCTGCGCGCATGCGACGTCGTTTCGACAAGAGACGGGCTGCGCGACGCAATGCGTCCGCCAGCAGATTTTGGCGCGATGTGACGCGCGCCCGCGCGCGCCACCGTCAGCAAGTTTCGATCCGCCACAGACAATTCGTCCTCGGCGATCCGCGCAAGCGCATCGCGCGCCTCGTTATGTCGCGCTCCGCCAACCATTGTCGCAGCGGCGTAAAGCGCCGCCCGCATGCGTTCGCGACGATCCGCCGCCCCAAGCCCACCGAGCGCCGCATGGCTCATGCGCTCGCTGATTTCGTTGCGCCCCTCGAGAAGCGCGCGCCGCGCCAAGTCAAGACGCAGCGCATTCTGCGATTCAACCGGCAAAGCCGCCGTAACAACGGCGACAGAATCGAGCCTGGATTCCAGCCGCGACACAGGAATCTGCTGCGCCGAATTCACGAAGCCCCGTGCGAAATTTCCAAAATATGCCGAGCCTCGAAATCGTCTTGCATAGCGCTGCGAAAGATCAACGAACGCCTCAACGTCGCCGGCCTCGCCGGCAAGAAAAACGCTACGCCGCAACGCCGCCTCATCGATGAGCCCGCCCGGCGCCAGAAGGCGGGCCAGCTCCAGAAGCGCGCGCGCCTGCGCTCTGTCGGTAGCCACATTTGCCTTGGCGAATGCGACATGCGCGCCAAGCGCTGGGTCGAACGTGCGCGGATCGAGGCCTTCGAATTGCTTACGCGCCTCTTCCGCGCGCATTTCGGCCTGCGCCGTCGCCCCACGCAACAGGGCTTGTTCGGATTGCGGGACGAGGCCGGCGGCGAGCACGCGCTGAGCCACCTCCGACCGACCGCCGCTCATCACATAAAGCGCAAGCGCGCGCGCATTGCGCGGCTCGCGCCATTGGCTTTCGTCCATCGCCTCAAATTGGTCGTTCATCGCAGACAGCAGCGCCCGAAGCGCCTCCTGTCCGCCTTTGGCGCCATTGGCGACCTGCGTCTGCACATCCTGAAGCAGGCGCGCCATTTCGGCCGGCGACTGCTTTTCGGCGCCCGAGGCCCCAGCCTCCAGCACAAAATACAGCGCGAGGATCAACCAGCAGCTCCTCATGGCTTTTCCATGCGCAAAAGGATCTCGATGCGGCGGTTTTCGGCTGCGAATGGATCGCCGACATTGCGCGGCTTGCGCGCGCCATAGCCCTCGACGCGTTCGATTCTCGCCTCGTCGAGCCCCGCCCGCGTCAGCATGTAGAAGACCATTTGAGCGCGCATCGACGAGAGCCGCCAATTATCGTAATGCGGCGAGCGAAACGGACGGGCGTCGGTATGCCCGCGCACGACGACCGCGCCGGATTGCGTCTTCAGCTTCTCCGCAATTTTTCCAACGAGCGCGATCACCTTTGCGTCCGGCTGCGCCGAACCGATCGCAAACATGCTAAAGGCCGCATCATCCATCAGGCTGATCAACACGCCTTCGCTTGTCGCCTGCGCCTGAATGTGCGGGCCGGAGTGTTCGCCCCGCTCCGACCGCGTCGCATTCATGATGTCATTCGCCAGTTTCTCCGCCGCGCTTTTCGATGTCGGCTGTGTGCGCTCGGCTGGCGCCGAGGGCGCCGATGGCGCGATGGTTTGCGCAGACGACGCCTCTCGTGAAGGTTCCTGTCGTGAGGCTTCCTGACGCGACGGCGCGAACGGATTGGCGAACCCGTCAGCGCGCGCGTTCTCGCGTTTCGCCTTCTCGTCCCTGGCGACGATGGCGTCGAGGGATTCCGATGGATTGGCGATGAGCGCGGCCTCGCTTTCTGCCGCGTTTCTCTGAGCAGTGCCGGGAGGCGGCGCCGGCGCGGCGGTCCCGCCTTCGCCTTTGTCGCTGCCCGGCCCACTCGCGTCGCCAGCGACATTCTTCTCCTTGTCGTCGCGGATGCCCTTCTTCGATCGCGACAGGTCTTCCAGTTTCACGGGATTGAAGTAGCGCGCGATCACCGTGCGCGTTTCCTTGTTTGTCGAATTGACGATCCAGAGAACCAGGAAAAACGCCATCATCGCGGTCATGAAATCCGCGAAGGCGATCTTCCATGCGCCGCCATGATGCTCTTCCTCATGACCGCCGTGACGCTTGATGATCAATATATCGTTGCCGCCATCGCTCATGGTTCACTCCGCACGCATTGCCGCATTCAGTTCATCCGCCCAGGCGGAAAGACGAGTCTCGATCAGCGTCGTTCCGCAACGCACGGCGACATCGACACTGTCTGAAATCTCGAAATGCGCGATCAGTCCGCGCGCCTCGCACCGAGATCGCAACGCCGCGACGAGATCGGCGGGCCCGCGGATATTGATGGTTGCCGGCTCCGCCCCGCTCATCAGGCGGTCGAGTCGTTCCAGAAGCGAACGCATCATCCGGTCTGCGGCGCAGCCGCCGATCAACGGCGTCAACATCGCCGTCAAACATCCGGACAATTCCGCGGCGAAGCTTTCCAGCCGTGTTTCGAAGAGAGCCGCCAGTCTCTCGCTTTCCTCATGGCTCCAGTGGGCGCGAGCTTCAGCCAGACGATTTCGGAAAATCTCTTCATTTTGAACAAGACCATCCTCGTAATCGCGTCGTGCGGCGGCGCGGCCGAACGCTTCGCCTTCAGCCCGAGCCGTCTCCAAGGCGCGCGCAATCGCGGCGTCGCGTGTTTCATTCGTTGCATTCGATGAATCTTCGCGCTGCGCCGGAACGAATCGCGGCGCGTCGAAACGCGTCAAAAACTGCGAGATGGAGGCGCGCGCGCTCATGCCGCCTCGCTTTCGCGAATCCACTGCCGCAGCACGGCGACGGCGCGTTCCTCGTCGAGATCGATAATCTGCTCCAGCCGCTTCTGCGGCGATTGCGCTTTCGCGAGAGCCAGGGTTTCCGCAAGGCCAAGATCGCGCATCTCCATGCCAGGCGGAAGACCGGCCAAAACCTCAGCGCCCTCCGCCGTCAACAAAGGCGGCGCATCGGCAGCCTCAACCTGCGGCGGAGCGGCAAGCGATCGGGCCAGCGGACGCAAGCCGCCCCAGACAAGCAATCCCGTCGCCGCGACCGCGCCAAGCGCGAGCGCCGCCGCTCCAACCTGCCGCGCCAGCAATTCCAGCAGACCGGGGCCGGGCGTCGCCTCAAGCTCCTTGTTCGCCTCGCTGAAGTCGACGGCGGAAACCTTGACGAAATCGCCGCGTTCTTTCTTCACGCCGGCCGCGCTGGCGACGAGCAACTCGATCTCCGTCAACTGCGCCTGAACAGCCTCCGGCGTGGCCTTGTCGCCAAGCATCGCCTGCAGTCCGGCCCGATTGACAAGAACGGCGATCGAAATCGCCTCGATGGCGTAGCCGCTCGTGCTCGTCGCCACCGTCTTGGTCGACACCTCGTAATTCGTCAGTTCCTCGCGCCGCTGATTATCCTCGTTCGATTGCTTGCCGTCGCCTCGCGCTTTGTCCTGAGGAATATTGCGTTCGGTCGTTGTCGGCTGCTGAGAGGTCGAATTCTGCGCGACGTGATTTTCCTTGATGACGCGAACAGAACGCTCGACGCGTTGGTCCGGGTTGAAAACGGTCTCGCTGATCTGCTTCTTGTCCGTGTTCAGGCGCGCTGTGACGCTCGCCTGAAAGTTTTTCGCGCCGAGATAAGGCGTCAACGTCCGGCGCACCGCCTCCTGAATTTCACGTGAGGCCGTTCGCTCAAGCCCCATGATCTTGGCTGGCGCGCCATCCGCGGCGTCTCCGCCGGACGCAAGCAATTGCCCATCGACGTTCATCACGGTCACCTGATCGACGCTCATGCCAGGCACCGCAGCGGCGACCAGATGGCGGATCGCCTGCGCGCCGCTCGCTTCATCCGGCCCAGAGGCGCGAATGACGACCGATGCGGAAGGAGGCTGGCGCGCGCGGCGATACGAGCCCTCGTCCGCCATCACAATATGGACGCGCGCCGCCTTGACGCCACGCATCATCTGGATCGTGCGCGCAAGCTCGCCCTCGATCGCGCGCACGCGCGTCACTTCCTGCATGAAAGATGTCAGACCGAGCGAGCCAATCTTGTCGAAAAGCTCGTAGCCGCCGCTTGTCTGCGGCAAAGCCTTTTCAGCAAGCAGCATGCGCGCCTGCGCCGATTGCCCATAGCGCACGAACACCGTCGCCCCGTCACTGCTGATGTCGAACGCGACGCCGGCATCTTTCAACGCGACGCCGATGCGCGCGACATCCTGACGATCGAGGCCGGAATAAAGCACTTCCTGCGAAGGGCGGCTAAGCAAATAGCCAAGCAGCCCTGTAATCGCAAAAACAGCGACCCCGACCGCAGCCAGACCAATCAGCCGGCGCGGACCCAGGCGTCGCAGATTTATCCAGATTCGCTCGGCCTGATCCCGAAGATCCATCATGCTCACCACATCGCGCCATGCAGATCACGACAATCGGCATGGAAGCTTGTGTCTGGCTCGCCAATGAAAAGGGCCGCGCCTTACGACGCGGCCCCCTCTTCCAGAAAGCGGAAACTTACTGGAACAGCTTCAGGATCATCTGCGTGTTCTGATTGGCGATGCTCAAAGCCTGCACGCCAAGTTGCTGTTGTGTCTGCAACGCCTGAAGGCGGGTCGAAGCCTGATTCATGTCGGCGTCGACAAGAGTGGACACGCCCTTCGTCAGCGAGTCCGACAGGTTCGAAATAAAGGTCTGCTGCAGATCGACGCGGGACTTCGTCGCACCAAGCGTGGCCGAATAATCGGTGACCGTGGCGATCGCCACATCGGCGTCGGCGATGAACGTGTCGATATTGGCGCCCGCCGCCGAAACGTCCATCGTCGTGATGTCCGTGCCCGAACCGGCGGCCTCGAGCACGCCGCCGCCGGCGCCGTCGATGAGCGAGGTCGTGGTGACGTCGATCGTATCGACCGATGTCGCGCCCGTCGCATCGCGATTGAAAGCCGACACGAGCTTCACCGTGGCCTGCGAGCCGTCGAGCCAATTCTGGCCGTTGAAGGCCGAGGATTTGACGATGCTGCCGAGCTGCGCCTGATAAGATTTCAACTCGGTCTGAATCTTGGCGAGATCGGCGCCGGGCTGTTTGGCCGAAACCAGATCGTTCTTGATCTTGTTCATGACGTCGAGCGTGCTTTTCAGCGCCGCCGAGGCGACATCGATCATCGAGGCGCTTTCGCCGAGCGCGTCCTTCACGGCGCCGAGCGCGCCATTGTCCGACGACATCGTCGTCGCGATCGACCAATAGGCGGCGTTGTCGGACGCCGAGCCGACGCGCAGACCCGTGGCGATTTCATTCTGCGTGCTCTGCAACGCTTTCTGCGTCGTTGCAAGATTCTGAAGAGCGGTCAGAGCGGAGGTGTTGGTGAGAAGGCTGGACATGTAACGGCAGTCCCAGTTGTCTGTGTTGAAATGGGGACATACCGGGCTTCTGGCCGGTGCAGCAGGACGGCGTCATGCCTATGAGCCTTGGCTCAATCTGCTGTGCTGACCTTTTTCTACAGCACAACCATTACTTGTATATTAACAAAAAATGTCTTCACCCAAAAGATCGCACCAGCGAGCCGACAACGAGATTCCAACCATCTATAAGCACGAAAAACAGCACTTTCAGCGGCAATGCGATGACTGATGGCGGCATCATCATCATGCCCATCGCCATCGTTAAAGTTGCAACGACCATATCGATCACAAGAAACGGCAGCGCGATCATGAAGCCTATTTCAAAGCCGCGCCGCAACTCCGAGATCATGAAGGCGGGCGCGAGAACGCGCAGATCGGCGGGCTCCCCGACCTTCTGTCGCATGCTGTCCTTTGACAGCGATTCAAACAGCCGCAAATCCTTCTCGCGCACATGCGCGCTCATGAAGGCTCGAAACGGCGCGGTCGCTTTCGTATAAGCCTCGTCTTCACTGATCGCATTTTCCATCAGCGGCTTGACGCCCTCGCGCCAGGCGCTGTCGAACACCGGCGCCATGACATAGAACGTCATGAACATCGCCAGACTGATCAGGACGAGATTGGCGGGCGTGCTTTGCAGACCAAGAGACGAGCGCAAGAACGAGAACGCCACGACAAAGCGCGTGAAGCTCGTCATCATCACGAGCAGACCGGGCGCGATGGATAAAACGGTGAGCAGCGCCACCAATTGAATGATGCGGCCGCTGACCATGGGGCCGCCGGCTGCCCCGCCGAGGTCGAGCGAAGGCGCCGCAAAGGCCGGCGATGAAACAAGGAGAAAACAGAGGGCGAGAAATCGTTTCATTGCGCCACCAGAGTATGCAGAACGATTTCGCGAACCACGCCGCCGGATCGCTGGCGCGCGCGCTCATTCAAATCCTCGCGCAGAAACGCCAGGCCGTTGGCGCCTTGCAATTGGGCCAGCGACACCGTCCGCAGAAACGTCAGAATATCGCCCGAGAGCTGCGTCATCAGGACATCCGCCTGCTTGGCCGCGGCGGCGTCGATCACGACGCCGCCCTCAAGCCGAACCCAAATATCGGAAGGTTGCGCGAGGTTCGTCACCACTGGCGGCAGATCGCGCACGATCAGGGCGACGGCCGCGTCCACGGGTTTCGCCTCTTTTGTCTTGCTGGTCGGAGCGCCATCGGGAAGCCAGATCGCGCTGGCCGCGCCATGCGCTCCCCCGAACGCGAGCGCCAGAATGCTCGCGACAAGAAAGCCGAAAAAGCCGGGTCTTTTGAGTGTTTTTTCGGCGTCAAACGCTGAGTTCTCGCTGGCCATGCATCCCTCGTTCAGAACGGTTTGAAGCGGTCAACAAGCTGGTGACCCCAGCCGGGCTGCTGCACATCGGTGATCCGTCCGCGTCCGCCGTAGGAAATGCGCGCCTCGGCGATTTTGTCGTAGGCGATGGTGTTGTCGCGGGCGATGTCGCGCGGACGCACGACGCCGGTCAATTGCAGCAGACGCAATTCGAAATTGACGCGCACTTCCTGCGAGCCGGAAATCACCAGATTGCCATTATCGAGCACTTCCGTGACAACAGCGGCGACGGACATCTGGATTTTCTCCGAACGATCGATATTGCCCTTCCCCGCCGCCGTGGATTGCGACGATGTATTGACGCCCGCATCGCCCTTCTGCGTCAGACCGCCAAAGCCGAAGCTGAAATCGAACGCGCCTTTGACTTTCGCGTCTTGCGAGCGATCGCTTGAGTTCCCCATCGTCGCCTTGTCGTTGATCGAAATATTGACGGTGAGAACATCGCCGATCCGCGAGGCGCGCGGATCGCGAAACAAATCCGAATGGCCATCCTCGAACAAGGACGCGCCCCGAACGCGCGGAACCGGCGGGAAAGCCGAGCGCGTTGCAGGCTCGACGCCGCGAAGCCCGCTGCCGACGGCCGAAAGCGCCGGCTCGCGCCCGACTTCATTGAGATCGCGCGCGCACCCGCAAAAGCCGACGCAGAGCAGGATAAGAAGACCGCGCATCAGCTTTTCTTCTGCGAAGGCTTGCCGCCCGCGCCCATCGTCTCTGTCAGACGCGCCGCGCGTTCCGGGCTGATCTCGTTGAGAATGGCGCTGGCGGCGCGCGCATTCAGCTTCATCAGCAGTGCTGCGGCCACGGGCTCTTCCATCGCCGACAATTGCGCCGCAGCCGATTCCGGTTTCATCTTCGCGTATATTTCAACTATGAGCGCGTCGGCCTTGCGCGCGCTCTCGTCACGCTGGCGCAACGCTTCGCGCAATTCGGCGCTCTTCGCGCTCAATTCCGTTATTCGTTGCTTGAGCTTCGTTTCGAGTTCTTCGAGAACCTGCGTTTGCACAGCCTTCTCGGCGTCGCCAAGAGACGTCGCCAAAGAGCCGCAATAGGCCTTCAAATCTGAAGACTCGCCGATATCGGCGCGCTCCTGCGCATATGCCGGCGCAAGCATCGACGCGGCTGCGGCCCCGACAAACAGAATTGAATGAATGCGCGACATGAGACATCCCGTCGACGTTCAGGCGCTCGCCTGATCTCATCGACGTTCCCTTGTCGAGCTTGTCCCGGGCTTACCGTTTCATTGAATGACAAGATCGGCATGCAGCGCGCCGGACGATTTGATCGCCTGAATGATGGCGATGATCCCCGACGGCTTGACGCCGATCTGATTGAGGCCGCGCACCAACCCACGCAGACTGGCGCCGCCGAGCACGGCGACTTGACCGCCCGCCTCGCGCGCCTCAATCGAGGTCTGCGGCGTCACCACTGTTTTCCCCCCGGACAAAGGCGCGGGCTGCGAAACCTGCGGCGTCTCGGTGATGCGCAGACTGATCGATCCATGCGTCACCGCTACGGTCGAGATGCGCACGTCCTGCCCGATCACGACGGTTCCCGTGCGTGCGTCTATCACGACACGGGCCGGACTGTCAGGCTCGACCAGAAGATCGCCAATCTCGGCGAAGAAGCGCGCCGCGCTGAGTTTGGCCGGCTTTGTCAGAGCCACCGTGCGCATGCTGCGCTCCCGTGCGCTCTCCATATGATGACGCGCGCGCGACCATCCGTTGATGGCGTCGACGATGCGGATCGCCGTGGCGAAGTCGGGATTGCGCAGCTCCAGCATCAATTCATTATGCTCGCTGACCGGCGCCGGCGGCTCACGTTCGACCAATGCGCCGTTCGGGACGCGACCAACCGTCGGGATGCCTTGCGAGACGGATTCCGCCTGCCCTGCGGCGGAAAACCCCGAGCCCGCGATGGCGCCCTGTGCGACCGCATAGGTCTTGCCGTCGCCGCCCTGCAGCGTTGTCATCACCAATGTGCCGCCGGCCAGGGATTGCGCGTCGCCGATGGACGACACCGTCACGTCGAGCCGTGCGCCCTTGCCGATAAAAGGCGGGATATCGGCCGTGACGACAACCGCCGCGACATTGCGCGTGCGCAACGAACCACCGCGCGTATTCACGCCCATCCGGTCGAGCATGGATTGCAAAGCCTGCTCGGTGAACGGCGCATTGCGCAGACTGTCGCCGGTTCCCTGCAATCCCACGACCACGCCATAGCCGACGAGCTGGTTGTCGCGAACGCCCTGCACGGCGGCAATGTCTTTTATGCGCACTTCCGCGACGGCGACGTTGATGCTTGCCGACAGCAGCAACAAGACGAGCAGCCGGATCATTTGTCGCCAACCCGCACGCTGCCGTCGTCCTGAATGACGCCGGAAATTTCAGCGCCGCCGTCGGCGCTTCGTAACCGGATACGTTCCCCCACCGCGCCGGATTGCAGCGCGGCGGCGCGCGACACGATTGTCATCCCGTCTTCGCGATAGACCACGCGCACATTGGCGCCATTCGCGACCGCGCGCGGCGACTCGACCCAGTTCGGAGAAATCGCCATGCCCGGCAGCAGCGTCCGACGCGCCGCCCGCCCGACGAGTTGCGCGCGATCAGAGACGACCGCGCCGCCTGGATAGGCGAGATCGCGTCGATCGACATCGACCAGCGAGGCCTCGCCGATCACGTCGCCCGGATAGATGACGGCGGCCGGAGATGGCAACCTGTCCTGCCCCGCATATGCGACACCGGCGCCAAGAGTGACAAGGACGGCGAGGATCTTGAGGATCACCTGAGCCCCTTGCTGATCGTGCTGGCCATGTCATCGGCGGCCTGAATGACTTTCGAGTTCATTTCATAGGCGCGTTGCGCGGCGATCATCTCGGTGATTTCCTTCACCGGATCGACGTTGGAATTTTCCAGATAGCCCTGACGCAACGCGCCAAAGCCTGCCTCGCCGGGAACGCCCGTAACCGCTTGCCCCGAAGCCGTCGTCTGTTTGTAAAGATTTCCGCCAAGCGGTTCGAGCCCAGCCTCATTGGCGAAATTCGCCAGAGTGATCTGCCCGATCTGTTGCGGCGCCGTTTGCCCCGCGACAAGCGCGGATACGACGCCTGTCTCGCTGATCGTCAGATCGACGGTGTTTTGCGGCACGCTCATCGCCGGCACAAGCGTATAGCCGTCAGCCGTCACGATCTGCCCCGTCGCATTGGTGTTGAGAGAGCCGGCGCGCGTATACAGCGTCTCCCCGTCCGAGCCGTTGATCTGGAGCCATCCGCGTCCCATGAGCGCAACGTCGAGCTTGTTGCCGGTGCTCGCCAGCGCGCCCTGAATATGCAGGTGCCGGATGGCCGCCGTGCGCACGCCAAGGCCGATATAGGCGCCCTCCGGCACCATCGCATCGCGTCCGCGATTGGCGACTCCGAGCAGCCGTTCACCTTGATAGATGAGGTCGGTAAATTCCGCGCGCGCGCGTTTGAACGCCGTCGTATTGATATTGGCGATATTGTTGGCGATGACTTCGAGATTATGCTGCTGGGCGTGCATGCCCGTAGCTGCGATGGCGAGCGCGCGCATGGTTATCCCCTTAAATCGACATACGGCTGATGTCTTGCCAGGCGGCGACAAGCTTGTCGCGCACGGCGATCGCCGTTTGCAGGCTGCGCTCGGCGGCCATCACGGCCTGCACCACCTCTTGCGTCGGCGCCTGACCGTTGAGCGCGGAAAGAGAAAGCGTCTCGCTGCGCTTCAATGCGCTGACGCCGTCCTGCGCGACGCGGGTCAACATATCGCCGAAATTACTGCCCGCGCTTTCGGCGACTTTCGACGCTGACGCCTGCGACGCGAGCGTGTGGAGGGCTGCGCCGCCGGCGCGCAAAGCCATGTCGAACATCAATTGCTCCTCAATAAATCAATCGTCAGCGAAAGCATGTCGCGCGATTGCTTGATGACCTGAAGATTGGCCTGATAGCCGCGATTGGCCTCGCGCATGTCGGCCATTTCGACCAGCACGTCGACATTCGGCCGCTTCACCATGCCCGAGGAATCCGCAGCGGGGTTTCCCGGATCGCGATCAAGGCGAAACGGCGCGTCGTCCGTCCCCGTATCGCCGGCGCGAACCATCGAAACGCCGGCGGCGCGGTCAAGCTCGCTATGAAAACTGAGCGTCTTGCGAATATACGGATCGCCGCCCGGCGTTGAGCTTGTCGACTCGGCGTTTGCGATGTTCTCCGACACGACGCGCAGGCGCGCCGATTGCGCCTGAAGTCCAGAAGTCGCGACGCGCATCGCGGCGTTTAACGGATCGAACATCGGATCAACCCTTCACCCCGGCGAGATACATGCGATGGAACGCCTTTGACAGACCAAGGTTGAGCGCATGTCGACGCGATGTGTCGCCCGCCAGACTCATCTGCTGTTCGAGACTGACGCTATTGCCGGAATAATGCGTCTCCCAGCCCACGATTTCGCGCGCGTCGCCGATACGGCTCGCCGCGTCCTGCGCGCCAAGATGAGCAGGCGACGTTGCGGCAAGCGTCAATTGCGTGCGCGCCAACGCGTCTTCGAATGACTTCAGATCCTTCGCCTTGAAGCCGGGTGTGTGCGCATTGGCGACGTTGCCCGCAATGACGGACTGTCGCGCGGCGAGCCAACTTGCCTGTCGAGCCGCAAGATCGAAAAAAGCCATATCCGACATCGCGGCGCTCCTCACTCCACGATCAGGATGCGCGCGCGATCTTGCGTGAGGCTTGCATCAAACGCGCCGCGCCGATGCGATCGCCTGCAGCAGGGCATGCGTATCCTCATCGAGAGAACCGCCCGGCGGCGAAAAGATCGTATGATAGATATGGACGGCGGGATATTTCCCTTCGAGGGTCAAACACAGAAACACGGTGACGGACTCGTGTTGGAACTCAAGATCGAGCCGCACGCTTGGCGTCCTCTTCCAACCCACATCCACGCGGGACGCCATGCCGTAGCGCAGCGCGCCGGGTCTGAAGAACAACTCCGCGGACGACGCGACGAGATCGTCAATCGCGGAATGATCCTGCCGATGAACGAAACCAATGAGATCGATCGCATCGATCAGGCGAAGATCCGTCGCCACATCGCGCAGGCCCGCCGCCAACGCCTGCGCGCGCTGGACCTCATGCTCATGCGCCAGCATCACACTCATGCGCTGCTCCTCGTCTTCATGCCCGACAACATGTGGATGATCTCGGCGACAGCGCGATAAAAGGCCGACGGGATCATCTGATCGACCGCAACCGCGTCATACATGGAGCGCGCCAAAGCGCGATCTTCAATGATGGGAACGTCGTGTTGTTCAGCAATTTGTCTGATTTTGAGAGCCATGACATCGACGCCTTTGGCGAGCACCACCGGCGCGCCGCCTTCGGCCCTGACATAGCGCAACGCCACCGCGTAATGCGTAGGGTTGGCGATCACCATCGTCGCGCGCGGCACGGCGGCCATCATGCGCTTGCGAGAGCGTTGCTGCGCCAGAGACCGCAGCCGCGCTTTCACGAAAGGATCGCCCTCGCTTTCCTTATGTTCGTCGCGCACTTCCTGTTTGGTCATGCGTTGGTCTCGTCGCCAGTGAAAGCGAGACCAGCCGAGATCCATGGCGAACGCCACCCCAGACAACACCGCAAAAGCGAGCGTCATCTTTACGGCAATCCGTAACAGGGCCTCAGGCGCGGCCACGACCTCATAGCCTCCGACATCGGCGAGAGACTCAGACGCACGCCACAACACATATCCCGCAACGCCAACCGCCATAAAAAGCTTGGCGACCGCCTTGACGAATTCCGTCAGCCCGCGCGCTCCGAAAAGTCTGTCGAGACCTTTCGACAAGGACAAACGCGACAGATCCGGCATGATCCTTTCTGCGACGGGGCGCGGCGGATTTTGCAAGGCTGAGGCAAGAACGCCAGCAATCGCCATGACGGCAAGCGCAGGCGCCAACGCCAGACCAGTCTGCGCGACCAACATATTGAAAAATTCGCGCGCATCGCCGACCGTCGAAAACCTTACGCCGCTCATCCCGTCGAACAAAGTCGCAGCAATGACGGAAATACGCCGCCCGGACCATGGCGCCAACACGACAAGAACAAGGCCCGCAGCCGCAAAACCTGCGAATACTCCCGCCTCGCGGGAGACTGGCGCATCGCCGCGCTCCTGCGCCTTCTGTAGCTTACGCTCACTCGGATCTTCCGTGCGGCTTTCCTTGTCGACCTCCTCGCTCATGCCCCGGTCTCGCCTTGATCATCGGAGCGCAACTCGATCTCGTTGGCCGCCGCGAGTTGCAGAACCATATTGGCGATCTCGCGCCGCGCCTGATCGATATCCTTTTTCGACGCCGTCGCGCCGCCATCAAGTTCCGCCTCCACCATACGGCGCGCGCGGGACGCAAGCGACGACAAAACAATGTCCCGGAACTCCATCGAGGCCCCGCGCAGCGCGAGGATAACGCGTTCCGTCGGCGCCTTGTCGAACAAAACGGCTCGCGCGCGCGCCGACAGGCTTGGAATATCCTCGAAGGAAAACAGCATCGCCTTGAGCGCTTTTGCCTCTTTGGGTCGCGTCTCGGACAAACTGGCGATCGCGTCGTCAACCGCCTCCCGGTCAAAGCGGTTGATGATGTCAGCCATGCGGGCCGGCGCGCCGCCGCCGGCCCGCGAGGCGGTCACAAGCAACGTATCGTGCAACGTCGTCTCAATCAGACGCCGCGCCGCCTCGGTCACGCCGCCAATGCCGAGCATGCGGGCCAGCATATCGTTGCGCTGTTCTCGCGGCATCACGGCAAGCGCCCGCGCAGCGGCGGCGCTGTTGAGCTTCGACAAAAGATAGGCCGCCGTCTGTGGGTGCTCCGCCACGACAAAGTCGTTCAGCGTCGCATCGGGAAGATTGGACAGCTTCTCCCACATCGTGTGGTTGGCGCTGCCAAGGACGTCTGAAAGAATATCGGCGACCTGCTCTGGCGGCAGGGCGCCCGCAAGCAATTGCTCCGCTTCGCTCGGCGCGCCGAGGAGATCCAATCCGCTCGAAAAATGTCCGGCAAAATCCTCGATCAATGTGTCGATAGTCGGTGCGGGCACCGAGCCGAGCGCCGCCGTCGCCCGCGTGATCTCACGCAATTCATATGCGTCCAGATGTTTAAGAATTCGCGCTGCCGCGCCTTGCCCCATCGCAAGAAGCAAAGCGGCGACGCGATCAACGCCGACGAGCTGGCGCGCCTCAGATGACAGGCTTGATACCGAAACGACCGACATGTCGCCTTCCCGTCAAATCAGTCCTGAACATCCTTGCCAACGATTTCCGTCAGCGCGACCCCGAAGCGCGACCCATCTTCCTCGACGACCACCACCTCGCCGCGCGCGATCACCCGCCCATTGACGACGACATCGACCGGATCGCCGACTCGTTGATCAAGCGGCACGACCGCGCCGCGCCCGAGCTTCATGAGATCGGAAACAGGCATCGTCGCCGCGCCTATCACGACCTGCATCGTGACGGGAATGCGCATGATGGCGTCATGCGGCGAAGTCGGCATGATAGCCGCTTCGGCGCGTTCCATTTTCGGAACCGCTTCCTCAAAACTCGCGTTCATCGACATATGCGCCCTGCCTTTCCTGATTGATCGTCTCGCTCTCGGCCACGCCGATGCGCAACGTGTAACGCCCGTCCGCCTGGCCAAGTTGAGCGATGCAAAGACGCGTCCCTTCCGCTGCGAGCGCGATGCTATTCAGCGCGTCGCCGGGTAAGTCGATCAGCGTGCCGACCCGCCAGACGGAGATGTCTCTCAGCGTCAACGTCCGCTCGACGGCGATGGCTTTCACGACGACATTCGCCTCGCCAACGCGCTGGCCCAGATCGACGAGCCATTGCGGATCGTCGCTGCGCATGGCCGGCGTCTGCGCAAGCTTCTGACGAATATTCGTCAACGCATCGTGCGGAACAACGAGGATGAGTCGGGCTCGGGCTTCGAAAACGCGAATGTCGTAAAATACGACGAATGCCGCGCCGGTCGAAGATGGGAGAAGACTATCGTTCACACGCGTCTCAATCCGCTGGATTGAAAATTCGGACGCCGCGACGGACGCGAACGCATCACGCAAAGCGCCAGAGAGCGTTTCGAAAACAGATCGCGCCGCACGGAGATCAAATTCAGTTGGAGGCCGCTCCGCGCCAGCCTCTTGCGGCGCCCTGCCGAGCATGGCTTCGATCAGAAGATTCAAGCTTGCGCGTTCGACGCCAACCAAAAGTCGACCGTCCCAACTATCTGCATAAAGGCGCGCAGACGTCATCTGACTGAAAGTCGCAAGCGCTTCTGTCAGAAACATCTTGTCGACATGCGTCAAGGCTACAACCGGCTCGACCGCGAAATACGGCCGCAATCCTTCTGCAAGAAATGTCGCGGTTCGGCTGAGCGCCAGGCCGAGCTGAGGCAAACGCTCAAGCGAAAGGCTTTGATCCCCCAATCGCGCGGCGTCGATGGCGGTGACGGAAGCCATCGCTCAGGCGACCTTCTGCGCATCGCCGCTCGCAATTGTCGCGCTTTCCACCACGTCGATCGTCGGACGCTCCTTGGCTGGTATGGTCTTGCGGCCGAACTCGACAGCTATCTGCGGCATGGCGCCATTCATGAAGGCGAGCAGCGCCTGCTTGACGAGCACGTAAACGCGCAACTTCTTTTGCCGCGTCGTCTTCACCTTCTGCGCGAGCGGCGAAACGATGCCGTACGAAATGAAGATGCCGGCGAATGTGCCGACGAGGGCTGCGCCGATCAGGCCTCCCAGCAATTCCGGCGACTGGTCAAGCGCGCCCATCGCCTTGATCACGCCAAGAACCGCCGCGACGATTCCCAGCGCTGGCAATCCGTCGCCCACGGCCGTCAACGCATGATAGGCCTTCAGTTGATCGTAGCCGACGGTCTGAATCTCCTCATCCATCAGCGCTTCGATCTCATGGGTTCGCGCGTTGCCGATGATGATGAGCCGGCAATAATCACAGATGAAAGCCGTCAGCGCCTCATCCGCTAGAATGGATGGAAACGCCTGAAAAATAGCCGACTCGGCGGGATTGTCGATATGCGCCTCGACTTCGTTGCGCGACTTTCCGCGCATTTCCCGCATCAGCGCATGGACGAGCCCAAGAACGTCCAGAAAGTCTTTCTGCTTCGGCGTCTTGTCAAGAATGGCCTCCATGGAAGCCTTGCCGCAATCCTTGATCGTCGACATCGGGTTGGCGACGATGAACGTCCCCAGCGAAGCGCCGCAAATGATCACAAACTCCCAGGGCTGCACGAGAACAGCGAGGTGTCCGCCAAGCGCCGCATAACCGCCAAGCATGCAGCCAAGCGCAACGATCAATCCGATAGCGAAATTCAAGGCGCGCCTCCACTCGATCTCCGAGCCTTGACGCGCATGTCTTGCGCGAAGCTGACGCACGCTCGAACAGCCCCGCGCAAGCTTGCCAGAGCAGCTTTTCGGCAAGGAGCGCTTTCTTGCAATCGACTTTCCAGACCTATCGCACGATCTCGCAGAACCTGACGCGCACGCTGGCGACGACGGCCAGGAATCCCGCGGCCGCAACGCAGACACGCTATTTCCAGAAGCAGATCGGCACGGTCAAATCCATTGACGATCTGATGAAGAACTATCGTCTTCTGTCTTATGCGCTCAAGGCGTTCGGGCTTGAGGATATGGCGGGCTCAAGGGCGCTCGTGCGTAAAGTCCTTCAGGGCGGGATCACCGATCCGAAGAGCTTCGCCAACAAAATGAATGATGCGCGATTCCGCGATTTCGCCCGTGCGTTCGATTTTACCTCGTACGGTGCGGAGACAACGCAACGCGCGGAAGCTTCCACCGACATTGTCGCCAAATTCACCCGTCAGACGCTTGAGTCCGATGCCGGCGCCGCCAACGAATCCGTGCGCCTTGCGCTTTACTTCACGAGGAAAGCGCCCTCGATCAAGACGGCGTACGACATCCTCGCCGACAAGGCGTTGCTGAAAGTTACGCAGACGACGTTGGGGCTTCCGGCCGAAATGTCAAAGCAGGACATTGACGCACAAGCGCGCGCCCTCTCCAGGAAAATCAATTTCGCCGATTTTCAGGACGCCGCGAAAACCCAACGTTTCGTCGAGCGCTTCGCGGCCATGGCCGATATGTCGGCGGCCCAGACGACAAGCCAGAGCGGGGGCGTGAGTTTCGGGCAGGACTTGCTGATGAGCCTGCAAGGTCTGAAGCTTGGAGGCGCTTAAACCATGCAGGCTGGTCTTTATGTCGCCTTGTCCGGGCAAGTCGCGTTGCAGAAGCGGCTCGAAACCATCGCGCATAATGTCGCCAACGCAAGCACGGCCGGCTTTCGCGGCGAAAGCGTCAGCTTTCAAACGATCATGGCCCGCACCGGCGCGACTTCCACCGCCTTTGTCGCGCCGGCCGGCGCATGGCTCTCGCGCGAAGCCGGCGAAATCAGGAAGACGGACAACCCGCTCGATGTCGCTGTGCAAGGCGATGGATGGTTCGCCATCCGCACGCCAGACGGCGTCGCCTACACGCGCGACGGCCGCATGCGCATGCTCGAAACGGGCGAGGTGCAAACGCTGACCGGACACGCGGTTCTGGATGCAGGCGACTCGCCTATTGTCATCGATCCCAACGCCGGTCCGCCACGCATCGCGCGCGACGGCATGATCACGCAGAACGGCCGACAGATCGGCGCGCTCGGCCTGTTTCGGCTGCCCGAGGACGCGCCGCTGCGCCGTTACGACACTTCGAGCGTGATGAGCGATGCACAGGGACGCCCCGTACTCGATTTCGTCAGCAATGGCGTCGCGCAGGGGTTTGTCGAAGGCGCCAACGTCAATCCGGTTATGGAAGTCGCGCGCTTGATGACCGTATCGCGCGCTTTCGAGAGTGTGTCGCATCTCATCGAGACGACGGAGGCGTCGTTGCAGGACGCCATCAAAACGCTCGGCGGCGCATCGTGAGCGCACTGCGTTTCCACGCGCTTAAGCGATTGCGGCGCGTCGCCGCCGCAATCAAAGAAGACGGGCTTGTCCGCGTCTGCGGTTCCGTCGAAAGCGTGTCGCCAACGCATCTCTCCATCAATGGATTGTCCGCATTCGTTCGTCTGGGCGATTATGTCGAACTCGCAAATTCCGGCGCGACGGAAATGGCGGAGGTCGTGCGCATCGACGGCGTGCGCGCCATCGTCAAACCCTTCGGCGTGAATGTGACGACGGGCGTTGGAGAACAGGTCTGGCGGCGCGGCCCATTGACCTTCGCGCCCTGCGCTGCATGGAAAGGCCGCGTCATCAACGCGCTCGGCGAGCCGATCGACGGTCTCGGCCAATTGCCGCTCGGCTCGGAAACGACTCCGCTCGACGCAGCCCCGCCGGCGGCGATGACGCGCGGGCGCGTTCATGCGCCGCTGCGCACCGGTGTAAGGGTGATCGATCTCTTTGCGCCGATCTGCGCCGGCCAACGCATTGGCGTTTTTGCCGGCTCCGGCGTCGGCAAATCGACGCTTCTGGCGATGCTCGCCGGCGCGCGTGGTTTCGGCGCCGTCGTCATCGCGCTCGTCGGCGAACGCGGTCGTGAAGTGCGCGAATTCCTCGAAGACGCGCTCGGCGCCAATCGCAAACTCGCCGTCGTCGTTGTCGCGACGGGTGATGAAAGCCCTATGATGCGACGTCTCGCGCCCAAGACGGCGATGAGCGTCGCCGAATATTTTCGCGACCGCGGCGAGTCGGTTCTGCTGATCGTCGACTCCATCACGCGTTTCGCACATGCCGCGCGGGACGTGGCCTTGGCGGCGGGAGAACCGGCCGTCGCGCGCGGTTACGCCCCAAGCGTATTCACGGAAATGCCGAAGCTTCTCGAACGCGCCGGCCCCGGCGCCGACGGCGCAGGCTCCATCACCGGCGTGTTCTCCGTGCTTGTCGATGGCGACGATCACAACGATCCCGTCGCCGACGCCGTGCGCGGCGTTCTCGATGGACATATCGTGCTTGACCGCGCCATCGCCGATCAGGGGCGCTATCCCGCAGTCGATATTCTGAGCTCCGTCTCGCGTCTTGCGCTCCACGTTTGGACCCCGGAGCAGCGCGCGCTGATCGGCAAGCTCAAGGCGATGATCGCCCGTTTCGAGGACACGCGCGACCTGAGATTGATGGGCGGCTATCGCGCCGGTTCGGACGTGGATCTTGATCAGGCGCTGGCGCTGACGCCGCGCATCTACGCCGCGATGGCGCAGGCGCCGGATTCGCCGCCGAGCGACGACGCATTTCAGGAACTGGCGCAGGCGCTCAACACGCCGTGAGAAGATCGAGGGACTGGCGATGGCTTTCTGGAAATGGTCTGGCGAAGAACGCGGTCTCACGATGCTCGGCCTCGGCGCTGCGGCCAGCGCCAGCGCATTCGCCGCTTTCATGCTGACGTCCGAAACGCGCGCGCCGCGCATCGCCGCGATCGAACATTTCGGCATTTTCGCCAAGCCGGCGCGCATCGCGGCGCAGAGGCCGAAGACGGATCACGGCGTCGATATGACCGTCACCGGCGGCGTCGCGCCGCCGCCCTTGCGTGCGACAATCAAGGACGGCCCGCGCCTCGAAGGCTACAAACTGATCGGCGTCGTCGGCGAAGAAGCCATCCTGCTCGGCGACGCAGGCTTTCGCAAAGTCCAACGCGGCGCCGAATTGCCGGATAAGGGACGCATCGCCGCCATCGAACAGCGCGGCGAATATTGGATCGTCGTTATGCAGGACGGCGCGATCATCGGCGGGCCCCCGCCGACTGCCGCGCCGTAACGGACGATGCGATGAGAAGATCCGGCGCCGGCGATCGGTGCCGGTTCTGTTTCAGGCCAGCACGATCACCGGCGTGCCGATAGCCGCGCGCGAGTAAAGATGGATGATGTCCTGATTGATCATGCGGATGCAGCCGGATGAAACATTCGAGCCGATCGTGTCGGGCTCGGTCGTGCCATGGATGCGATAGCCGAGATCGCCGTGCGGCCCGAACAGATACATGGCGCGCGCGCCAAGCGGGCTGCGCGGCCCGCCGCGCACGCCCATGCCGCGCGGCGTCTGTTCGAGTTGCGCGCGGATTTCCGGGCTGCGCGCCACCATTTCGGCAGGCGGCACCCAATCAGGCCAGTCGCGTTTCATGTTGATCTTGGCGCGGCCGTTCCAGCCGAAGCCTTCCTTGCCGACGCCGACGCCGTAGCGCGTGGCGTGACCGCGCGCCTCGACGAAATAGAGATGATAGTCGCCCGGATCGATGAAGATCGTGCCGATCGGCTCATTGGTCGGAAACGTCACCGTCTGCCGCAGAAACCGTGGATCGAGCACGGAATAGTTGAACGGCAGGATCGGCGTGCTCTCGCTGCCGATCGCCCCGTAAACCTCACGATAGTTCGGCCGATGCACCGTGCGCGTCTGGAAATGCGGCCGCGCCTGCCGTTTCGGCCGTTCGTCGAAATCTGAAAATCCATCGAGGCTCGTGCAGCCCGCCGCCAGCGAGGCCAAACCCGATGCGCAGAGAAAACGTCGCGTAATCATAATTTGTTAACTCAGAGAAGAACGCCTCCGAGTTTCGCGCGCATTGGTAAATTTGCCGTATGCAACGCGGCTCTCAAGCTGAGCCATAAAGAAAAGGCCTCCTGCTTCGGAGGCCTTTCGCTCGCCAACATAACCCGGTCAGGCTGCCGCCTTGCGCCAATCGGCAAGTTCGGCAAGGCAACGCTCGTGCGCTGCCTTGAGCGCGACGACGGCCTCGTCTGAGGGCGCGCAATGGTTCAGACGCGCCAGACGCTCCATATCCGCCGCCAGTTCGGCGACGGCGCGCGCGCCGACATTGAAGCTCATCGATTTCAACGCATGCGCCGTGGCGCCGATACGTTCGAGATCGCCGGACGCGACAGCCTCGGCAAGATCGGCGACGCGCACAATCGACTGGGATTGATAAAGGCCCGTGATCTTCTCGACGACCGCGAACGAATTGCCCGCCATCGCGAAAAGATCGTCGAGCACGGAGCGGTCGAGACTCGAATCCTGCGAGACGGCAGCCGTCTCCATGGATTCAACGGCGTCGCCCGGATCTTGCCCGCCCAACGCATGGGCCTCGATGCAATCGGCGAGTTTCGCCAGCGTGAACGGCTTGTGCAAGACGCCGTCCATTCCGCTTTCGCGCCAGATATCCGCGGCGGCGCCGATAACATGCGCCGTCAACGCCACGATCGGCGTGCGCCGCAATCCGTCCCGCGCCTCCGCCTCGCGGATCATCCGGCTGGCGGTAAAGCCGTCCACCTCCGGCATGCTGCCGTCCATGAGAACGAGGTCGTAGGCCTTTGCCAACGTCGCCTCGAAAGCCTGACGGCCGTTCTCGACAAAATCGGGAGTGAGGCCAAGGCGACGCAACGCGGCGCCCGCGACTTCGCGATTGACCTCGTCGTCGTCGGCCACGAGCAGCCTGAGGCCCGAGAACACGCGCGTCGGCGTCGCGGCGATCGGCGTCGCATGATCGCCCTCCGACAGCGGCAGACCATCGACCAGCCGAGCCACAAGCTCGTCGAGATCGGCGCGGGACACCGGCCAGATCAAAGCCGCGTCGATGTAATGCGCGCGAATATCCGCCCCGACGTCCTCATCGGGATGCGCAAGCGCGATGATCGCGCCGGCGCCCGACACATCCAGTCGTGGCGCGGCGGAGAGTGCGCCGACAGGCGCAACGACAAGCATCGCGTCCTTGGCGACGGAAGCGAGATCGTCGCCCGCCCGCTCGACGCGGAAACCCGCCTCGCGCAACGCTTCTTCGATCGCGAACGCCGTCTGCGCCCCCGGCAGCGCCACGACGGCGCGCGGCAGGCCCTTGTCGTGATTGGTCCAGCGCGCGCGCAGCTGCGGTTGCGACGCGGCCGCCAGCGGCAGCGAGAAGAAGAAACTCGTGCCCTCGCCTTCGTGACTTGTCACGGCGATTTCGCCGCCCATCGCCGCAACGAGCTTCCGCGCGATGGCAAGGCCAAGACCGGTGCCGCCGAACTTGCGCGTCGTCGACTGATCCGCCTGCGAGAAGGCCTCGAAAATCGTTCCCAGCTTATCGGCGGCAATGCCGATGCCCGTATCGGTGACGCAGAAGCGCACGCGCGCATCGCCATCCGGCTCGACGCGCACCGTCACGCCGCCCTTGTCCGTGAATTTCAGCGCATTGTTGACGAGATTGCTCAACACCTGCCCGAGACGCGTCGGATCGGCGTCCACAAGAACGCCGGGCGGAATTGCGATATGCCCGGCAAGGTCCAGCCCCTTCGAACGCGCGCGATCGGCGAAAAGCTTCAACGTCGTGTCGACGGCTTCCGCCGCATCGACGTCGAGAGTTTCACCTCAAGCTTGCCCGCCTCGATCTTCGACAGGTCGAGAATGTCGTTGATGATCGCCAGCAGGCTTGAGCCTGAGCGCGCAATGACTTCAGCCTGTTTGCGGGCGCGCGTCGGCAGTTCGGTCGTCGCCAGCAATTCCGCCATGACGAGAATGCCGTTCATAGGCGTGCGAATTTCATGGCTCATCGTCGCCAGAAAGTCGGATTTGGCGCGATTGGCGTCCTCCGCTTCCTGAGCGGCGCGCGCATAATCCGCCGTGCGTTCGGCAACGTCCTGTTCCAGACGGGCGCGATGCCGCGCCAGACGTTGGTCGCGATCGCGAATATCGCCGATCATGCCGTTGAAGCCTTCGACCAGCATGCCGACTTCGTCGCGGCTTTCCGCCTTCAGCGCGACCGAATAATCGTGGTTCGCCCGCACGGACGTCATCGCGCGCATCAACGCCGACAAGGGCCGCGTGATCGAACTGCGCAGGCGCAGCGCCAGCGCCAAGGCCAAGGCCAGAGCTGCGCCGGCGCCGATCGCGGTCGAGCGCACGATGTTCCAGAACACCGGCGCGAGATCGCGCGTGTCCATCACCGTCTGCAACTCGCCGACCTTCACGCCGGCATAGACCACCGGCACCCACGCCTCGACCGTGCGGCTGCTGACGATCTCCAGCGGGCTGATATAGGCCGTGGGGGAAGCCATCGTCAGATCGCTGGCCAATTGCTCCGTCGCGCCCATGTCGGCGAACGTACGCCCATCGGGCAAATGCAGCGCGACAAAAACAATGCCCTCGATCTTGCCCATGGCGCGCAGAACCTGAAACGCGCCGGGGGCGTCGCGTTCGGAGGTGGATCGCGCCGCCGCAGCGGCGATCACCTGCGCCGTCGAAAACAGTCCGTCGCGTTTCGCGACGGCGTAACGCGACATGTCGAGCCAGAGCGACACGCCGAACATGACGCTGGAGGCGAGCGCAATGGCGCCGATCACCAGCAGGACAAGACGAGCGCGAATGGACAGGGACGATTTGAGCCTCATGCCGACATTTTCATCGAAGCGGGTTAAGATTTTCGAAACCGTTCCACGCGCCGATTTCCGGCGAAGCAACCCTTTATTCCGATTTCGATGGCTTGATGGCTGCGTAAGTTGACAACAAGCCAATCGGATCAACCGACATCAAGGACGCATGGCGATGGCCACGAAACAGTCAGAACCACGTTTCGAATATGTGCTGGCCGGCGATCTGGCGATCCTGGCGGTTGACGACGATCCGATTCAGCGCGAGTTCTGCTCCGTCTATCTCTCCACACCGACAGTCACGGTGGAGACGGCCGATTGCGCCGAGGCCGGCCTTGCCCTGCTGGAAAAGAACGCCTACGCCGCCGCGCTTGTCGATGTGGACATGCCGGGCATGAACGGCATCGAAATGGTGCGCCGCATTCGCAGCGATCGGCGTTTCGACGCCATGCCGATCATGGTCGTCACCGGCCGCGAAGACATGGTGTCGATCGATCAGGCGTTCGAAGCCGGCGCGACAAGCTTCATGTGCAAACCGGTGAACTGGCGGCTCATCGCCCACCACATCCGTTTCATGATCCGCGCCCATCAGGCGATGATATCGGCCGGCCCGACAGGCGCCTGACGCGCGGCGGCCTCAAGCCGCCGTCGCTTTTCGACCAGCCCAACCTGCTGCGGAACCGGGAAGTTCAGGCCACAGCGCGATGGGCGGCCGTCTTGCTCGCGACATATTTCGTCAGCTTCTCGGCCGGCATCGCCTTGGCGAAAAGCCAGCCTTGAATGTAGTGGCAACCGGCGGCGCGCAGGAAGCGCTGCTGCTCTTCCGTCTCGACGCCTTCAGCCGTGATCTTCATGCCAAGCGCGCGCGCCAGCGCGACGATCGAATGCACGATGGCGGCCGATTGCATGTGCCCGACCTCGTCGACGAACGACTTGTCGATCTTGATCTTGTCGACCGGCATCTTGAGAAGATAGGTCAGGCTCGAATAGCCCGTCCCGAAATCGTCGATGGCAATCTTGACGCCTTTCCCGCGCAGCGTCGTGATATTGGCGAGGGCCGCATCGAAATCGGAAATATAGGCGCCCTCGACGATTTCGAGTTCGATCTGACGCGGGTCGACGCCAATTTCGCCAATCAGTTTCATGAGTCGATTCGCGAATTTCCGATCGCGAAAACGCGCCGCCGAAACATTGATTCCAACCGTCAGCGACGGCCAGCGCAGCGCATCCGTGCAGGCGCGCCGCAAGACCCACCAATCAAGCGCCTCCTCGTCTTCGGGCGCGTGAAAAAAGGCGAGTACGTCGGCCGGCGACATGAAGCGCGGCGTCGGCTTCACCACGCGCAACAGCGCTTCGGCGCCGACGACCTGCGAGCCGTCAGCCGACATCTGCGGCTGGTAATGCAGGGTCAGTTCGTCGAAAGAAACGCTGGTTCGGGGGGCAACGGCCGACATGCAAGGCCTCAGGCTATGGCTAGACTGCCGCCATCAGACCATCGAATGATTTAACCTTTGTTAAACGGCGGAAGCTTGAGCGCAATTGACGTTGAGTTACCGGGCCTTGCATACCGGCCGCAAAGCAACGCGCGGCATGAACAGGCGCCGTCATCAACGTCAAGACCAGACAAAAAAGCCATCCGCCCCAGAGAAAGGCTGCGATAAAATATATGCGGAACGGCTGCTTGAGATTTCGATGGTGGGCGCACTAGGGCTCGAACCTAGGACCCGCTGATTAAGAGTCAGCTGCTCTACCAACTGAGCTATGCGCCCATCGAAACTGCCGCGACTGTCGCCGTCGGCGTTAGCGAGGCGGGGTGTAGCAAAGCGAGTTTGCCCTGTCCACCCCTGCCCGATGTTTTTTTATCCCGCCGCAGCAATCAGGAGTCGCTCGGCTGCGGAGATTCAACGTCCGGCGCAGCCGGCGCGGCCTGAGGAGCCGCGGCCACAGGCGGTTGTGGCTTCCGACGATCGCGGCGCGGAGTCGTCGGCTTTGCGCCGCGCAGAGGACGTAAGGTGGCGTTGACGGGGTTTGGCGTGTGCTCAAGCGTCGCGCCTGTCGCGGCGTCCACGCCCATGCCGACGACGCCGCCCAGAAGCACATTGCCGGCGAATCCGGCGGCGCCCGATCCGGCCAGATTGGTCTTCACAGGAACCTGCGCGTCCTCGTAGACTTCCTTACGATAGGTGACGACGAATTCGTCCTTGCGCGAAATACTGAGCGAACACGGCGTGACGCATTAGTGACCCAGCGTCGTCTGCGCCGTCGCGCCCGTCGGGTCGGAAAGAACCTGCACCTGATTGGTCGTGCCGCGCGTCACGGTCGCGCATCCTGCAAGCAAAAGCGCCCCGCACAGCGCCGAAAGCAGTTTCAACATGAAAAGCCCCCGCATTCCGAAATGCGGGGGCAGAATAAGCAGTATGGCCGGGCGTTAACACCCTATAAAAATACTAGACCGTAGCGCGATCCTCGGCGCTGCCGCGTTCGCGCTTGGCCAGCAGCTTGTTGAGGCCGGAAATATAGGCGCGCGCCGAAGCGACCAACGTATCCGGGTCCGCGCCCTTGCCGGTCACGGTGCGGCCGTCTTCCGACAAACGCACGGAGACTTCCGCCTGTGCGTCCGTGCCTTCGGTGACGGCGTGCACCTGATAGAGCTCCAGTTTGGCGCTGTGCGGGATCAACGCGCCGATGGCGTTGAAGATGGCGTCGACCGGCCCGTTGCCCGTCGCCTGATGCGTCTTCTGCTCGCCGTCGATGTCCAGCGTCAATGCGGCCGATTGCGGCCCCTTGGTGCCGGCGATCACCGTCAGCGACGCCACCTTGATGCGGTCATGCGCGTTGACGATCTCGTCGTCGACCAAAGCCTCGATATCCTCGTCGTAGACAACCTTCTTGCGGTCGGCGAGATCCTTGAAGCGCTTGAACGCGTCCTGCAAGGCGTTCTGGCCCAGATCGTAGCCCAATTCCTTCAGCTTCTCCTTGAAGGCGTGGCTGCCGGAATGCTTGCCCATCACCAGTGAGGTCTTGGACACGCCGACGCTTTCCGGCGTCATGATCTCGTAGGTGTGCGCGTTCTTCAGCATGCCGTCCTGATGGATGCCGCTTTCATGCGCGAAGGCGTTCTGGCCGACGATCGCCTTGTTGTATTGCACCGGAAAGGACGTGACGGCCGAGACGAGTTTGGAGGCGCGCGTCAGCATCTTGCTGTTGATGCGCGTCTCGTAGGGCAAGGCGTCGGCGCGGGTGTTCATCGCCATGATGATTTCTTCGAGCGCGGCGTTGCCGGCGCGTTCGCCGATGCCATTGATCGTGCACTCCACCTGACGCGCGCCGCCGCGCACGCCGGCGAGCGAATTGGCGACGGCCAGACCCAAGTCGTTGTGGCAATGCACAGAGAAGATCGCCTTGTCGGCGTTGGGCACGCGCTCGCGCACGGTGCGGAACAGGGCCTCGTATTCGGACGGCGTCGTATAGCCGACGGTGTCGGGAATATTGATCGTCGAGGCGCCGGCTTTGATCGCGGCCTCGACGCAACGGCACAGGAAATCCATCTCCGTGCGCGTGCCGTCCTCGGCCGACCACTCGACGTCCTCGACATGATTGCGGGCGCGCGTGACGGAGGAGACGATCATCTCCAGCACCTGCTCCGGCTCCATCATGAGCTTGTATTTCATGTGGACGGGCGAGGTCGAAATGAAGGTGTGGATGCGCGGTTTGCGCGCCGGCTTCACCGCCTCGGCGCATCGGTCGATATCCTTCAAGGCGGCGCGCGACAGGCCGGCGACGCTGGCGTTTTTCAGGCGGCGCGCGATTTCCTGCACGGATTCGAAATCGCCCTGCGAGGCGATGGGAAAACCCGCCTCAATGATGTCGACGCCCATCGTGTCGAGAACGTCGGCAACCTCCAGTTTCTCCTCGAAGGTCATCGAGGCGCCGGGGCATTGCTCGCCGTCGCGCAAGGTCGTGTCGAAAATCAGCACGCGATCCTTGTTCGTGGCGGATTGCGGCTGTTGAGCGTTCTGAGCGGTCATATCGGAATTCCTGTCGGGATTGGCCCGGATCGGGCTGTTCGGGTCTTGAAAGCGCGTTATCCCCTGAGTGCCCAGGCGCAAGCCCGGCCGGCTCTCAGGGGCGGCTAAGAAGCAGAAGGCCCGAAAGCGTCAGGCAGGCGCGCGCGGTCGCGGCCGAAACGGCCTCGCATCCATTGCGCTGATGGTTCGCCTTGATCGTCAAGGTCAAAATCCTGCCTTGCGCGCGCAGAAATGCGCCGCTGGTCAAGTCTTGCCTCAAAACGAAGCCTCCCGCAAGCGGAACTTGCGGGAGGCTTTGGGAAGCGCAGTCTCGTCTTATCGCGTCAGGTGCAGGACTTGCAGACTGTCGGCGATGGTCTGGAAGGACGAGATGATCTCGGAGCTGGTCGCCGGCGAGTAATATTTGCCTGGATCCGAGGCGCAACTCTGGAGCAGAGACTTACCGTCGGCGCTGATCGATGTGCCGAAGGCCACGGTATAGACCGTCACGCCGGCAGCCTTGATCTTGTCGCAGACGCTGCGCACCGCGCTGTCCATCTGATCGACGGCGGCGCTGTCGCTCGAAGGGGCGGAGCCCAGACGCGCATTCTGCCAGTAGCCGTAAGGACCATACCGGCCGGTGTTGGTCGATGCCCAGGTCGTGCTGCCGCCGGACAGCTTCTTGGTGTAGCTGTAGCTGTTGCTGCCCCAGGTGTTGTCGCCGTCCGTCATCAGAATGACGACCTTCTTCACCAAGCGGCCATCCGCCAGACGAGAGCCATAGCCGGCGGGCAGTTGCTGCGCCGACGGCGAGCTGTTGCTCGGAACGAAGGGCGTGTTCGGCGAAATCGTGCGCCAACCCCAGGCGAGACCCTGCGCGATATTGGTGTTGCCGTTGGCCGCCATCTCGCCGACCTTGGACTTCGCCGTCGCCATATCTGTGGTCAACGGCTGCAAAGCCTTGGTCGTGCAGGAATAGTTCGCCTTCGACGCATAGGACGAACTCAGCTTGGTCGAGATATTGTACTTGCACATCTTGCTGCGGCCGCTGCCGTCGCCATTGGCGATATCGGCCTGATCGTAGGCGTCGCCGCTGGCGCAGGCCCCGCCCGTGTCGGACAGATAGTTATTGCCGGCCCCAGTCGGTTCGTCCGGCGCAAACATCGGCACATAGAGCGAATCCGGGTTGCTGGTCACCGCTTTGGCGTCGCTGAGCAGGTAATTGCCCGGCCGCTCTTCGACGCAGCCCGACCAGGCGGTGCCCGACGTGAAATCATTCGCGTTGAAGATCTTGTCGTAGATGCCGAAGCGGTTCACCGGTCGCCATGAGGCGCCGGCGACAGTCGGATTGAAGATGTTCTGCCAATGGATAGACGACAGACCCTCCAGATCCATGAAGCTGGCGGTTCTATATTGGGAGCCGATATTGACCGACGCGGCGAAGGGCACGACCGACACGGCGGCGATGGCGCTCTGATTTGAGCCGACCGTCAGCTTGTCGATCAGCGTGTTGGCTGCGGACTTCGCGCCGCCGATCTTCGTGTCGTTGCCCGCCCAATCGCCCATGGAGCCCGAATTATCGAGCACGAGCGCGATTTCGTAATAGGCGTCGGAAACGGCGGCGCAGGACGTCGCTTTGACTGTGATATCGCTCATCTGGGCGATCTGCATGATCGACGCCGACACTTTGGTGGTTGTGTCGATGCACATTTCCACGGCGTTGTTGCGATGATCGGGTCCAGCCACAAGCCGGACGTTCGGATCTCCCTGCATGTTGCTGGCGAGAAGCTCCCCCGCCCTGGCTGACAATTCTAACGGGCTGAGATTGCCCTGCCGCGCCAAAGCCAGAATCGTAGCGTCGGTCGCCGCCTGAAGTCGGGCCTTAAGCGAATCCATGCGCGAATAATCGACCGCTGCGCCCATCATCAGCATGACGGCGCCGAAGGTCACGGAGAACGCGATCGCGGTCGATCCGCTCTCGTCGCGACAGAGCCGTCGAAATGGTACATCAGCGCAGCTTTTCATCGCCGTCCTCCGACAATGCGGAATTTCATATGATGAAAGATCGCAGCCAATACCCTTCCCGAGATTGAAGGCATCCTCTAAAATTGTAGCGACACCCCATATTTCCCGCCAACCCAATGAAAAACATCATAAAAATCCTATCTTGCAATTCTCGGAAAGCGCGGAGTCGCCTGATGAATCCCCGACTGCTAGTCATTTTGACGCCGCTCTTCGCCCTGCTCGCCGCAGGCTGCAATACGATGAGCGAGTCCCCCCCGGCGGCGCCCGTCGTGGCTATCCAGACGAGTCCCGTAACGCCTGCGGGCTTCAAATTGCCGGAAGGAAGCGGCTGCTCGGGCGACATCGCCCGCTGGCAGGCCATTCAGGACAATGACCGCGCCACCGGCCACGTGACCGATTCCGTCTATACCCAGATCAAGGGAGAAATCGCGCAGGCCTCCTCGGCCTGTCAGGCGGGCAAGGACGCGGAAGCGCGCGCGCTGGTGCGCGCCTCGCGCGCCCGCCACGGCTATCCGGGTTAAGAGGCGGCGCGCAGAAAACTGCGGATGAAATCGGGCGCAGGCGCTCCGGCAAGGCCCGCCTCGTCCCGCACCGCGACGCAACCCGCCAGTTCCGGGTCCGCGTCACGCGCCAGAAAGGCGTCGACGCGCGCGACGATTTCCGCCCCCGTGGCCGGGCAGTCGAGGATTTTCATACAGGCGATCTGGCCCGTATCGAGCACCATGCGCCAACCCGCGCGCGCCGCGCAATCAGCCTGGGTCAACCCCGTCTCTTCGGCCAGCTCGCGCCAGACGCTGCCTTCAAGATCGACATGGCCCTCGCGCAGATCGTCGAGATCGGGCGTTCCGGCCGGAAAATAGACCTGGCCCGCGTTGGACGTATGCGCGCCCATGCGCCCCATGATCCAGAAGCCGTCGCGCGATCTCAACGCCGCCATCGCGAAGATGTTGACGACGTCGGGATCGGCGAAGCCGAAATCCTTCCAGGCCTGAAAATTGCGGAACTGCGTGACAAAGGCCGAAGCCTCAAGCCTGTCGTCGAGAACGCGCGCATCGCGCATGAGCAACACACGCCCGTCGAACATCTGCGGACGGGCGGCGACAAGCCCGCGCCAATGCGCGTCGATATCGGCGGCCCGCTCTTGCGCGAAATCCCACACAAACTCCGGCTCGTGCCGCACGACGACGGAAGCGATGTCGAGCACGCGCGCCGTCATGACGCGAGCGTTCCCTGCATCACCGTGACGACGCTGCCGCCGATCGACGCGCCGACGAGCTTGCCCTCGCGCACGATGACTTCGAGCATCATCAGGCTGGGCCGCCCCATTTCGAATCCCTGCTCGACAATGAGCAGATGGTCGCCGTCTTCGGGGCGCTCGAAGCGCAGCGCCGCTCCGGCGAAGGCAGCAAGAGCCGAGCCTGTCGCGGGATCTTCCGAAACGCCAAGCCTGGGCGCGAACATGCGCGCATGAACATGACTGCCTTCGATCTCCGTCTCGCGCGTATAGAGCCAGACCGCGCCGCGTCCGAGCCCCGCGAAGGCCGTCTCGAACAATCCGGGCTGCGGCCGCGCCCGGCGAATAGCGTCGAGACCGGCGAGCGGAACGAAGGTGAACGGATTGCCGGCGGAATAAACGCTCGGCCGATGCGCATCGAAGCCGATATCGGCCTCGGCCAGACCCAGCGCGGCGGCGATCGCGCCATCCGCAGGCGGGGCGCCGGCCTCTTCCGGCATGCGCGGCAAATCGAAGGTCGCGCGCAACGCCCTGCCCTTGCGCGCGCGCACGGTGCAGCTGATCGGCCCCACGCCTTCCTCAAGCACGACGACAACGTCGCGCGCCGCAAGCACGTCCGGCGCGCGCATCTGCGCGATCAGCACGGCGGCGCCGACTGTCGGATGGCCCGCGAAAGGCAATTCGGACACAGGCGTGAAAATCCGCAGCGCCGCCGTATGCACCGGATCGCGCGGCTCGCGGACGAACACCGTCTCCGACAGGTTGAACTCGCGCGCGATGGCCTGCATGCGCGCGTCGTCAAGCCCGTCTCCGTCGAGCACGACGGCCAGCGGATTGCCGGCGAAGGGCGTCTCGGTAAAAACGTCGAGAACGAAATAGCGCCGCGTCATAGGGGCTCCGCATCATACATCCGCGATGGCGAGACGATTTCGTCCTGCGCCTCGATCAAGCGCAACTCGCCGCCGCCCGCCTCATACGTTCGACGCAACAGTCCGGCAAGCGCGGAGCCGGCGCGCGACAAGGCCGTGCGCGCGTCGCCCGCCTGCAACAGATGCGCGGTGAAGAGCGCAGCCGCCACATCGCCGGCGCCGTGAAAACACGCGTCGAGCCTCGGCGTGCGCAGGAGATACTGATGATGGTCGTCGCACACCGCCATATCGACGCAATCGCGCGGCGTTTCCTGCGTCGTCAGCGACGTGATCAGAACGCGCCGCGGACCCTTGCCGCGCAACGCCTGCGCGGCGGCGCGCAACTCCGCGTGGTCGCGGATGCCGGCGCCGCAAAGATATTCAAGTTCGAAATGATTGGGGGTGATGACGTCCGCCGCCGCCAGCGCCTGCGAGCGGAAGAAATCCGGCACGCCGTCGCGCACGAAAACGCCGCGCCCGACATCGCCGATCACAGGATCGCAGCAATAAAGCGCGCGCGGATTGGCCGCCTTGACCGCAGCGACGGCGCGCAGGATCGCCGCGCCCGTCTCCGCCGTCCCGACATAGCCCGACAGCGCCGCGTCGCAGCGCGCCAGCGCGCCCCGGTCTTCCAGGCCAGCGACGCAGGCGTCGATCAGCGACGACGCGAACACCTCGCCGCGCGGCGCGCCATAGCCGGTGTGATGGGCGAATTGCACCGTGTGGATCGGCCAGACCTCAAAGCCAAGGCGCTGCAACGGAAATGTCGCAGCCGAGGCGCCGACATGGCCGTAGACGACGTGACTCTGAATCGAAAGAATGTTCATGCGTCGCCATTTTGTCATTCGCGGCGCAAGAGAGAAAGCGATCTTCGCGCCAAGTCCGAAATCGGGAAAGGATCACGCCATGCGCCGCAACACGTCCTTCGTCCTCGCCGGTCTTGCATTTATGTCGCTCTCCGGCGGCGCGGCCCTCGCGGCGGAAAAGACCATCGAAGGCCGCATCAAGAGCTTCGACTGCGGCGACAATTGCTATCTGACGATCGTCGATTCCAAGGGCAAGAGCATCGACGGCCTGTGCGAGGCCAAGGCCTGCGAGCCGTGGAACGAGGTGACCGAAATCCCGAAGGCGCTCATCGGCAAGACCGTGCGCGTCACCACGGGAAGAGGCGTTCAGCGCGACGCCAGCGGCAACGTCATGGGCCGCATGACCGCGTTCAAGAAGATCGAATTCGTGAAGTAGCCGCGCGACATGCAAAAACGCCCCGGCGCGAACCGGGGCGTTTTCATAAATCTACGCGAAAAGCGCGATCAGTTCTTCGCCTTGTCGACGAGCTTGTTCTTCGCGATCCACGGCATCATGGCGCGCAGCTTCTCGCCGACGGCCTCGATCTGGTGGGCGTCGTTGACGCGGCGGATGCCTTTGAAGCGGGCGGCGCCGGCGCGATATTCCTGCATCCAGTCCGAGGTGAACTTGCCGGTCTGGATGTCCTTCAGGACGCGCTTCATCTCGGCCTTGGTCTCATCCGTGATGATGCGCGGGCCGGTGACATATTCGCCCCACTCGGCCGTGTTCGAGATCGAGTAGTTCATGTTGGCGATGCCGCCCTCGTAGATGAGGTCGACGATCAGCTTCACTTCGTGCAGGCACTCGAAATAGGCCATTTCCGGCGCGTAGCCGGCTTCCACCAGCGTCTCGAAGCCGGCGCGGATCAGCTCGACGAGGCCGCCGCACAGCACGACCTGCTCGCCGAACAGATCGGTCTCGCACTCTTCGCGGAAGTTGGTCTCGATGACGCCCGAACGGCCGCCGCCGACGCCGCAGGCGTAGGAGAGCGCGAGGTCATGGGCGTTGCCCGACGCATCCTGATGGATGGCGATCAGGCAGGGCACGCCGCCGCCCTTCTGGTATTCGCTGCGCACCGTGTGGCCGGGGCCCTTCGGCGCGATCATGATGACGTCGACCGTCTTCTTCGGCTCGATCAGACCGAAATGCACGTTGAGGCCATGCGCGAAGGCGATGGCCGCGCCGTCGCGGATGTTGCCGGCGATCTCGTTCTTGTAGATGTCGGCCTGCAATTCGTCCGGGGTCGCCATCATCATCAGGTCGGCCCATTTCGCCGCGTCGGCGACGGTCATCACTTCGAGGCCGTCGGCCTTGACCTTGGCGGCGGTGGTCGAATCCGGGCGCAGGGCGACGCGGATGTCCTTCACGCCGGAATCGCGCAGGTTCATCGCATGGGCGCGACCCTGCGAGCCGTAGCCGACGATGACGACCTTCTTGCCCTTGATCAGATTGATGTCGGCGTCCCGATCGTAATAAACGCGCATGTGATCCCCTCGGAAATCTGGCTGGAATGTCTGTCTCAGGACGCGCTTAAAAGGCCAAGCGCGCCCGGGGTCAAGCGGCAAGGCGCCAAAAGCCTCCCGAAAACTGCAAAATGCCTGTTTAAACGTCTCCCGGCAGCCGCCAGCAGACATTGTCCTCGCCATAAATATCGGCAAGGAGACGGCAGATCGCCGTCGCTTCCGCCGAGAGGCTGGCCCTCGCCTCGGCGCGCACGGTCGGGCCTTCCGCATGATCGGCGTCGGTCGCCGCGAGCGCGGCGTCCTCGAAGGCGCGGATACGCGCAAACAACGCCTCCGGCAGATCGAGCGACGCCGGGTCCAGATTCCGATCAGTTTCATGATCCCAAAGCGGCCAGCAGCCGAACGCCGGCTCGAGCCGCAGCTGTTTCGGCGGAACGGCAGGCGCGGCGACGGCTTCGTCGTCTGACGCTAGGTGAACGCCCCCGCCAAGACAGCCGGTGCGCCATATAAACGCGATCCAGCCCGTCAGACCGGTCGCCAGCGCTCCGAGCGCCGCCTCGCTCCAGCCGGCGCCGTCGAGCCGGACCCGGCCGGAATGCTGAAACCACGCGACGAGAACGGTCGCCGCCAGAAAGCCGACGGCGGCGTTGATGGTGCGCCGACGGCCAAGGGCGTCGTCTTCATCCTCGGGCGGAAAACGAAAATGCGCGAAACCGAGCCAAAGCGCTTGCGCCGCGACATTGGCCAGCATCAGCGCGACGGTCCAGCGGCTGAGCAGCAGAGCCGCGAGCCCGCTCGCGGTCGTCAACGCTCCGCCCGCCGCAAGCAGGATGAAACGAACGCGATGCTTCGTCCGGGTTCCGCCTGTCAGCGCCTCCAGCGCGGCGTCGATGAACCTGCCGCGCGTCAGCGCGGCGAGAACCGCAACGCCGCCAGCCAGATAAAAAGCGCCGAGCCCGCGAACGATCCAGTCGATCACAAAGCGTCCGGGCCGCGCGCGATGGCGGCGACGCCGGTGCGCGACACTTCGACGAGGCCGACAGGGCGCATCAACTCGACGAAATCGTCGATCTTCTTCGGCGCGCCGGTTAGCTCGAAGACGAAGCTTTCGAGCGTCGCGTCGATCACCTTGGCCCGGAACGCGTCGGCCAGGCGCAAGGCCTCGACGCGGTTGTCGCCCTTGCCCTTCACTTTCACCATCGCCAGCTCACGCTCCATCGAGCGGCCGGAAAGCGTCAGGTCGGTGACGCGATGCACCGGCACGATGCGGTCGAGCTGATGACGGATCTGTTCCACGGCCTCCGGCGTGCCGGTCGTGACGATGGTGATGCGCGACAGATGTTCGCCATGCGCCACCTCGGCGACGGTCAGGCTCTCGATATTATAGCCGCGTCCTGAGAACAGGCCGACGACGCGGGCGAGAACGCCCGGCTCGTTGTCGACCAGCACCGAAAGCGTATGCGTTTCGACATTGGATTTGATCGTCGCCGACGAATAGGGAGACGGAGGAGAAGCAGGAGCGTTCATCGGTCAATCCTTCATGACGCATAGGTCGCCACGACGCGCGCGACCTCGCCCGCGTCGTTGAATTCCATCATTTCGGCGGCGTGCCGCCCCTCGTCGGTTTCATAGGCGAGGCAGAGGCTGCCGACGCCGCGATGAACCCGTTGCAACGTGAAACGCAACGCCGGCCGCGCCGCGAGACCCGCCGCGAAATAAGCGCGCAGCGCCGCCTTGCCGCGCACCGTTCCGCGCGGGTCGGCGAGCCGCCGCGCGGCGATCGGCGAGGTCAGAACAACGTCCTCGGCGTAATGCGACAGGATGCGGCCGAGGTCGTGCGCGTTCCACGCCTCGATCCAGTCCTTCGCAAAAGCCTCGCGATCCGCGTTCATGCCGCCCCCGTAGCCGCGCGCGCTCACACCAGCATCTTGCCCTTGTCGTCGATGACCGCGCCGATGTCCTCGACGGAATCGGGCAGGATCATATCGTTATGCGCCTTGCCCGACGGGATCATCGGCAGGCAGTTTTCCATCTTGTCGACGATGCAGTCGAAAATGACCGGACCGTCGTAATCGATCATGTCCTGAATGGCGCGGTCGAGATCCTTCGGATCCGAGCAGCGAATGCCCTTCGCGCCATAGGCTTCCGCCAGCTTGACGAAATCGGGCAGCGCCTCGGAGTAGGACGAGGAATAGCGCCCGCCATGCAGCAGCTCCTGCCACTGGCGCACCATGCCCATATATTCGTTGTTGAGGATGAAGATCTTGACCGGCGTGCGGAACTGCATCGCCGTCGACATCTCCTGAATGTTCATCAGGATCGAGGCTTCGCCCGCAATGTCGATGACCAGCGCGCCGGGATTGGCGAGCTGCGCGCCAATCGCCGCCGGCAGGCCGTAGCCCATCGTGCCGAGGCCGCCCGAGGTCATCCAGCGGTTCGGCTCTTCGAAATGATAGTGCTGCGCCGCCCACATCTGGTGCTGGCCGACTTCCGTCGTGATGTAGGTCTTGCGGCCCTTGGTCAGCTCATAGAGGCGCTGCACCGCATATTGCGGCTTGATGGTCGCATCGGAATTCTTGAAGCCGAACGACTTGCGCGCGCGCCATTTGTCGATCTGCGTCCACCAGCCTTCCAGCGCCTTCTTGTCGCTGGCGAGACTCTCCGAGCGCCACAACCGCACCATGTCTTCGAGCACATGGCCGCAATCGCCGACGATGCCGAGATCGACGCCGACATTCTTGTTGATCGACGACGGATCGATATCGATGTGGATTTTCTTCGAGCCGGGCGAGAAGGCGTCGAGACGGCCGGTGATGCGGTCGTCGAAACGCGCGCCGATGCAGACCATCAGGTCGCAATCGTGCATCGCGTTGTTCGCCTCGTAGGAGCCGTGCATGCCGAGCATGCCGAGCCAGTTCTTGCCCGAAGCCGGATAGGCGCCGAGCCCCATCAGCGTCGACGTGATCGGGAAATTGGTCAATTGCACCAATTCGCGCAGCAGCGTCGAGGCGACGCGGCCGGAATTGATGACGCCGCCGCCGGTGTAGAGGATCGGCTTCTTGGCCTTCGCCATCATGGCGACCGCCTGCTTGATCTTCGACAGATCGCCCTTGATCTTCGGTTTGTAGGTCTTGTGCTCGACATTCTTCGGGCCGTGATAGGCGCCCGAGGCGAACTGCACGTCCTTGGGAATGTCGATGACGACCGGGCCCGGACGGCCGGACTGCGCCACATAGAAGGCTTCATGGATGATGCGCGGCAGATCCTCGATCCGCTTCACCAGATAATTGTGCTTGGTGCAATGGCGCGTGATGCCGACCGTATCGCATTCCTGAAAAGCGTCGGAGCCGATGAGATGCGTCGGCACCTGACCGGTGAAGCAGACGACCGGGATCGAATCCATCAAGGCGTCGGTCAGGCCCGTCACGGCGTTGGTCGCGCCGGGGCCGGAGGTGACGAGCAGCACGCCGACCTTGCCGGAGGAGCGGGCGTAGCCTTCCGCCGCATGGGCGGCCGCCTGCTCGTGACGCACGAGGATGTGCTTCACCTTGTCCTGCGTGAACAGGGCGTCGTAGATCGGCAGGATGGCGCCGCCGGGATAGCCGAACAGCGTGTCGACGCCCTGATCTCTCAGCGCCTGCACCACCATTTCCGCGCCGGTCATCTGTTTCGACATTGGAGTTGCTCCGGTTTCGGTCGTCGGTCTTATAAGGAAAATCGGCCAATAAAAAAGGCCCCTTTCGGGACCTCGATCAGCGCCAGCAGCGGGCGATCAGGCTCTCAGGCCCGTCCCGTCTCTGGCGCTCGCGTTACGATAAGCTTGGTCAAGGCTTTCGCCCCTGTGTTCGAAGGTGTGCGTTTGTAGCGGAGACGCCGGCGCGGCGTCAAGCGCCGCGTCTCGTGTCTGACGCGCCCTCCTCAGCCTTTGAACGCCGCTTCGAGCGCCGCGATGTCGATCTTGCGCATCGTGAACATCGCCTGCATCGCGCGGGCGGCGGCCGCGCGATCGGGATCGGAGAACAGGCGCGGCAGGGCTTCCGGCACGATCTGCCACGACACGCCGTAGCGGTCCTTCAACCAGCCGCAATAGCTCTCGGCGCCGCCTTCGGTCAAAGCCGCCCAGAGCCGATCCGTCTCGGCCTGATCTTTCGTCATCACGGAAATCGACGTCGCCTCGGTGAAGGCGGCCGGCGGCCCGTCGCCCAGCACCTGATACGGCGTGCCCGCGAGCGTGAATTCAGCCATCAGCACCGGCATGCTAGGCAAAGGCCGAAAGGCGCCTTCGAAAACCGAGCCCGGGATCAGCGAAACATAAAAGCGCGCCGCCTCTTCAGCCTGACCGCGAATGAGCAGGCAAGTTCTCACTTTGGCTTTCACGGGGCTCCTCCTTGCTGCGCTTGACAATTACGTTGATATCAACATAATTGATCCATGTCCAACACACTGACGCTGAGGGTCGTCCACGAAATCCGCGACAATTGCCTGTGTTTCGCGACGCAAAGCGCCGCGCGACGGGTGGCGCGCCGGTTCGACCGGGCCTTTCAGCCGCTCGGCCTCACCAACAATCAGTTTTCGCTCATGGCCGCGCTGATGGCTCCGCGCGTCTGGCGCATCGGCGATCTGGCGAATTTTCTCGCCATGGATCGCACCTCGCTCACCGCCAATCTCAAGGCGCTGGAGCGGCGAGGTCTGGTCCGCGTCGCGCCTGACGCAAGAGACAAGCGCGTGCGCGCCCCCGCTCTCACCGAGGCCGGACGCGCCGCGCTCGTCGCCGCCGAGCCGATCTGGCGCGCAGAACACGCCGCGCTCGCGGCCGATATCCAGACATCCGACGCCGATGCGTTGCGTAGCGCCCTGCGCCGGCTCGGCTGATCATTCAAAGCAGCGGAGAAAACGCCCATGATCGCCAAAGTGAAACCCGTGCCGGACGGCATGCATACGGTGACGCCGCATCTCATCTGCGCCGACGCCGTCAAAGCCATCGATTTTTACAAAGCGGCCTTCGGCGCGCAGGAAATCCATCGCATGCCCACGCCTGATGGCCGCCTCATGCACGCAGCGGTCCGCATCGGCGATTCCGTCGTGATGCTGGTGGACGAAATGCCGGAGTGGGGCGCGCTTGGACCTCTGGCGCTGAAGGGATCGCCGGTGACGATCCATCTCGCCGTGCCGAATGTGGATGAGGTCGTCGCAACTGCGATCAAGGCCGGCGCGAGCGTCAAGATGCCTGTCGCCGACATGTTCTGGGGCGACCGCTACGGCATCGTCATCGACCCCTTCGGCCATAATTGGTCGGTGGCGACGCATATCCGCGACATGACGCCGGAGGAAATGATCGAGGCCAGCCGTCAGGCCATGCCCTGCCCTGACGCCGGCAAGGCGTGACTCAAGGCGGCGTCAGCGCGATTTCAACCAGTCGCGCAGCGCCGCCGCATTGTTCCGTTCCTCGTCCTTGGCGGCGTAAAGCAAGGTGACGACGCCGTCTTTCGCGGCGTCGCGCAACGCCAATGCCGCCGAATGCGCCGGCTCCAGCGCCAGCTCAAGCGCATAGGCCGCGCAAAACTCCGCCCAGCGATCGGGATGGCCGTGAAATTCCTTGCGCAAGGCCGTGCTCGGCGAGGCCTCCTTCGCCCATTCATCGATCCGCGCCGCCTCTTTCGAAATCCCGCGCGGCCAGAGGCGATCGACCAGAATGCGCTTGCCGTCGGCAGGCGCGGCCGGATCGTAGACGCGCTTGACGCGGATGTTTTTCATCGGTCGGACCAGACCGCGAGTTCATTGCCGGCCGGATCGCGGAAATGGAACCGGCGCCCGCCCGGAAAGGAAAAAATGTCGCGCGTCACCACGCCGCCGGCCGCGACGACCTTGGCCTGCGCTCCTTCAAGACCCGCCGCGTAGATCACAACCAGCGGCGCACGCTCGCCCTTGCCGGCCTCGCCGTCGAAGCCGGAGGCGACGCCGGAATCCTGCGTGTCGATATAGGTCTCGCCCCAATCCTTGAACGACCAGCCGAAAGCCGCGCCATAAAAGGCCTTCGCCGCCGCGATTCCGTCGGCCCCGGCGGCTGGAAACTCTATGTAGTTTATTGTGTTGGGCTTGTTTGGCATCGACGGGCCCTCCCCGTTGCGAAGCCTATGCCGGCTGCCGCTCCGCCGAAAGTCCGAAATCAGAGCAAGCCGCCTCTTCCGGCGTGATCCAGCGAAAATCCGGCAATTGATGCCGCGCGAAGGTGAATTGACGCTTGGAATAGGCGCGTGTGTCGGCTTTGCCTTTGGAAATAGCCTCATCCAGCGTCGCCGCGCCGCGCAGATAGGCCATCAGCCCCGGCGCGCCATGCGCGCGCATCGCCGGCAGCGCCGGATCGAGCCCGCGCGCCGCCAGCACGCGGACCTCGTCAAGCGCGCCCAGCGCCATCATCGCGTCGAATCGCGCATCGATGCGAAGCTTGAGCGCGTCGCGTTCGGGCGCCAGAAACAGGCGAAGGCAGCGCCTGACATCAAGCAGCGGCGCCTGCCGCGCGCCCTGAAATGAGGCGAGCGGCTTGCCTGTAGCCGCGAACACCTCCAGAGCGCGAATGATGCGCTGCGGATCGCTCGGCCGCAGCCGCGCCGCCGTCTCCGGATCGCAAGCGGCCAGACGCGCGTGCAGAACCGGCGGCGCAACGCCCTCGGCCTCGGCGCGCACCCGCGCCCGCACTGTTTCCGACACGGCCGGAATATCGGACAGCCCCTGCGTCAGCGCCTTGAAATACATGCCCGTGCCGCCAGCGAAGACCGGCGTGGCGCCAGCCGCGCGCGCCGCGGCCAGCACATGCGCTGCGTCCGCCAGCCATTTGCCGACGGAATAATTGGTTGCGCTGTCGATATGGCCGAACAGCTTGTGCGGAACGCTCGCCTCTTCTTCGGGCGTCGGCCGCGCGGTCAGCACGCGAAGATCGGCGTAAACCTGCATGGAATCGGCATTGACGACCCAGCCGCCGATCCGCTCCGCCAAACGGATCGCCAAAGCGGACTTGCCGCTGGCCGTCGGTCCTGCGATGAGGATGGCGGAAATCATGAATGCGCTCCGGGCGACCGCTCGGGGCCGCCCGCCGGAAATCGCACGCCATGGCCTATGTCGCAACCCTTGTCGCCGCGCCCGGCGGACCCGCGCTGAGCGAGGAAATGGTCGCATCCGTCGCCGAATGCCTGCCGCAGGCGCGCGCCGCATGGCTCGACGAAGGCGCGGCCGCCGACATCGTCTTCGCCGCCGGCGAATTGCCGGAACTCGGCTTCGACGGCGAGCGCGCCATGCTGCGGGCGCTGGCCGAAGACGCGCGCGTGACGCTCGACGGCGCGCCGGTGGACGTGATCGTCCAGCCCGTCGCGCATCGCCGCAAGAAGCTGTTTCTGGCCGACATGGATTCGACCATGATCGGCCAGGAGTGCATCGACGAGCTCGCCGCCGAAGTCGGCCTGAAGGACCATGTCGCCGAGATCACCGAACGCGCCATGCGCGGCGAGCTTGAATTCGAGCCCGCCTTGCGCGAGCGCGTCGCCTTGCTCAAGGGCCTGCCGGAAAACGTCGTGGACCGCGTCATCGCCGAGCGCATCACGCTGACGCCCGGCGCCCGCGCCCTCGTGCGCACCATGCGCGCGCATGGCGTGAAAACCGCCCTCGTCTCCGGCGGCTTCACCTTGTTCACCCAACGCATCGCCGACATGATCGGCTTCGATGAAAACCGCGCCAATCATCTTGTCGTCGAGAACGGCGCCTTCGCCGGCCGCGTCGAGGAGCCAATTCTCGGCAAACAGGCGAAACTCGACGCGCTGGTCGATCTCACGGCGAAGCTAGGAATCGACCCGCGCGATACGATGGCGGCCGGCGACGGCGCCAACGATCTCGCCATGCTGCAACGCGCCGGACTTGGCGTCGCCTACCACGCCAAGCCGGCCGTCGCCGCCGCAGCCCACGCCCGCATCGAGCACGGCGACCTCACCGCGCTGCTCTACGCGCAGGGATACGCGCGCGCCGATTTCGTTGCGTGAAGCCTCATGCTCCGCATTCGATCGGAAACGGCGTGCGCTCCCAATGTTTTTCGAGCTTCATCGCCGTCACTGAGCACGCTTCCCATTCGTGCAGCAAGGCCGCGATTCCGACCCTGTCGCGCGCCCTGATCAGCGGCGCGAGATCGCGTGTGATGCGAAGCTCGTCTTCGTCCGGATTCGCCGGCTTCAGGCGGCGACTGTCCAGATATTGGAGAATGCGATCGCAGTTGTCGAACCGCCCCAACGCGGCTTCGACAACGATGTGACTGAATGGAAAATTCTGCAGCGGACCGCCTATGCGCTGGACAGTCGCATAATCGGAAAACGCCGCGATGGTGCGAACAGGCCGCAAAACAGGCAAAGCCTCGTTCTCGATGGACGTTTTCAGATGCGTCGACAAATCTGGCGTCTGCAACGTCCACAGGCCCGGCAGCGGACAATAGATATAGGAACCCCAACTGAGCATGAAACTGCTGCGCGGCTCAAACAGAAAGATCGCCGCCCAGCGGACGACGAAATCATCCCGCCAACTGCTGCGATCCAGAAAGACGCCCTTCAGGATATGATTGATCGGCTTGATCGCCACCAACCGTCCCACAAGAACCAAATCGTCATGCGCCGCCAGCAAAGGCTCAACTGCTTTCCGGACATCGGCGACAGTCGTCATCGCATCGGTCTCATTTCGGTAATAATAACGCGACCAATTGGACCGAAAAGCGCCCCCACATTTTGGGCAATCTCTCTCATCCGTGCGGGCGACAGGCCTGCATATCCAGTCTTGATATCATAAACGCACGCGGTGGCTGCATCAATGCGTTCGTAGACGTCGACGCGCACTGTACCCGACTTGCCGTAACCATCTTCCTGGCCTTTCAGAAATGACACCTCCGCACGAAAACTCGGATCGTCGAGCGCCTTGATCTGCTGCTTCAGATTTTCATGCACCGCCGTCCCATATTCAGCGGGCGACAATCCCGGGCGTGTCTGCGACACAGTTTCGGCTGCCAGGTCGGTTCGCCTTTGAACCTCCTCGAGGCGCGGGCAATTTCGTCGCGTCTCGTCCCGTTCGAGATTGCGCACTTCGGCGAGATCAAGTTCGCCATCGCTGATCGGATAGTCTCGCGATTTGAAAATCGCAGCCGCGCGCTGATTGGCGTCATTTCGCTTCGACATCTCAAGATAAAGAATGGCAAGGCTCCCCAGAACGCCGGAAAGCCGCGCCGCAACGCGCGCGCCAGCACCTGCGACGCCGCCTAAAGTCCATTGGCCAGCCCCAGGCGACCCTGCGGGCACGCGAGGTTGATCGTTGGAAAATTTTCGCTGCCGTCGCAATTCGACGACGTCGGCCCACTCACGCGCGATGACGTGATAGGCATCTCGAAGTATTTGGATCTCGGTATCGTCAAGAAACGCGGACATCACAGGGGCCTCCAGCCGTAGGCATTAAATCCTACATAAAGCGCCCGAGCATGTAAAGGCTTTATTTCCTATTTCCTGGCGTTCTGGATAGCGGGATAGGTTTCGCCGCCGCTGACCCTTATGATCCCCCCTTTCCCGACTCGCCTCACAGAAGGACATCATGCCCGCCGGTTTTTCCGCTGCTTCTTACAAGGAAACGCTGTTGTTCCTGGCGACGGCGGGCGTGGTCGTGCCTTTGTTTCGCCGGCTGAAAGTCAGCCCGGTGCTCGGTTTTCTGGCGGCGGGCGTCATCATCGGGCCATTCGGGCTCGGAAAGCTGTCGCGCGCCTTTCCGCCGCTCGCCGCGCTCTCGATGGACAACATCGAGGATATTGCGCCCGTCGCCGAATTCGGCGTCGTGTTCCTGTTGTTCATGATCGGCCTTGAACTGTCGCTCGAGCGGCTGGCGCGCATGCGCAAACTGGTTTTTGGCTTCGGCTCGCTGCAAGTCGCCTCATGTGTTCTGGTTCTTGGCTCGACGGCCGTGTTGATGGGGCAGACGCCGTCATCGTCGCTGGTTCTGGCGAGCGCGCTCGCCCTGTCCTCCACCGCCATCGCCATTCCCGAACTGATCGAACGCAAACGGATGAAGACGGCTGCCGGCCGCACGATCTTCTCCGTTCTGTTGTTTCAGGATCTGCTCGTCGCGCCCCTGCTGTTCATGGTGTCGATCCTCGGCGCGCGCGTCAGCGCCGGCTCCGGCCTCG